>Ga0307517_10012056_pt1 | contig 11919 bp, 17 predicted proteins | sample 23_EM_MG_FD_194515 | JGI IMG/M metagenome (GOLD analysis project Ga0307517, IMG submission 194515) | Populus trichocarpa ectomycorrhiza microbial communities from riparian zone in the Pacific Northwest, United States - 23_EM | ecosystem: Host-associated > Plants > Roots > Unclassified | place... | reverse complement strand
GGATTCACCTGTGACACAGAAGCAATGGGTGCCGGAAGCTTGAACCTGAGCACCAGGAATCCATCTTCACGAGTGAGTGGAACATACTTCGGAGAGTTCAGTTCCGAAAGGCGATATTTGTGAGAGAAAAGCATTCTAGGAGTTTGCAAAGCAATCATAAACTGGTTCCCACACAAGCAACCAGAGAGTGTTGAAATAAAATGATGTGGTGAGCTTGGTACGTGCCAACAATTGGTCATTCGAAGCAAATTTGGTTGTCCACTGGCGAATATGTGAATGTGAACTTCGCCTGTGCCCTCAATAACAATCTCGTTCCCAAACGCTGTACGGTAAATCTTATTTTGAGGCAAGTAGGTCACGAATAATGAGCGCTCGGAGAAAATGTTGGAAGGCAAAGTTGTGTCGATGACAAGATAGGGAGCAGGTGTGGGCAACGACTTTAATTTGGGTTTAGAACTTGGTTTACAACGAGAAGAATGTGGCATGGGAGGCTGCAATTTCCTGGATTTTGAAGGCATCATGAAATGTGGGTTCAGCGAAGAAAGACCGGTCCAGAGACAAGAGCAAGGGTGAAGAGCCTTGAATGTTGAGCGACAAGGGGATCTTGCTAGGGAAACTGTAGTGTCCGGAATCGAGAAAAACAGTGAATATATGCACCTAAAAATATGACAAAGAGTTGCAGTGTGGCAAAAGAGAAACTAGAACAGCTGGGTAATATAATTAGGGATCTTGAGGCCAAGAGTCGACGATCACGGTTGGCTGAGAGAAACCAGCTGCAAAGATGCAGTTTTTCGAGGATGTCAAGAGGATGTACATATGCGAAGCCAGATGCAATGTCCAAGAGAGTATCTCTGCGACAGAGCCGGCTGGAATGCGGGCATGTAGCGGGTGTTTGACAAAGATAGAGATGGACAGGGAGCAAAGAGGTGTGAAGAAATGCAAGGGGGATGGCCAGATGTCGTTGATGATCGGGTTTCTGTTGACCGGATGCCTATGGCTATCGGGTTCCTGGCTTCTTGAAATTTGAAATAACATTGAGATGAGAGGGTTCGACAGTGCAGTTGGAAACCGATGGGCTAAGGTCAACATCAGATGAATCTACGGTATGAGGGCCACAAGGTTGGACGATGATAAGATAATGAATTGATTCTGAGAGGAAGGCGGTTGCGAGAGTGGCGATCGGTGTGAAAAATCATCTATAGCATTGCGGCAGGGCCTATAACCTGTTGACAGGAGTGCAGAGATGAGACACGACAGGTGAAGATGATGGATTGAGATCAAGGAACACGGCGAGAAGCTACAGAATAGGTAGATATGAGTTGTGGGAACAAATCTTGATGTAGACAACGGAAGGGCAAGACTACAAGTCCAACAACATGTTTGACAGTTCTATTCAATGCCGGCAATCTTCTGGAGGCCAATTAACCTGTAGCCAATTAACATTCTGCACGCTGCTTGAACACGACTGATAACTCACCCAAGCTCTGGATTTTATGGTACAACTTCTACCCCTGCTAACGAGTCGTGGCCACAGCTTCCAGTTCAGAGGAATTAACCCTGCATCTAAATGATCTAACCATTGTGCTGCAGGGCAAAGTGGGGCAGCTTGAGCCTTGAGGCCTTGACGATCCTAAACTGTGTGTCTTCGGGATCGAGGCTGGAATCAAGGAGCAAGTGTAAGCCTGACAGGAGGGAAGGACTTGGAAAGCATTGGGGGTGAGTGTCAAGAAGGTTGCGAAAATGATTATTATCACCGTGTTATCAGCTCCGATGATGGTGATCACTGATCAACATCAACGTGTCCCACCTAGTGATTGTCAAGCATTTTGAAACCTGTGCGGGTTACAGGTAGAGTATGCTGGGGTAAGGGTACGGGTTTGATTTATCTGACCCCGTACCCCTGGCGCAGGTTGGCAGTTTGCCCACCAAGTTGGTTGTGGGTTTTTGTGGTGGAGTTAGAATTGAGACCAACGAGATCAACCACGTTGGTCACGGTTGATCTTGCTTTCCACTACTCCTACAACTTCCATCTGCACCCAACAAACATGGTGGGATGTGTTAAAGGCAAGTAATAACCCTCCTACCATACATATACTAACCTTTCTTTTCTTTTTTAAGCTCCTCCACATGAAAACTTGCTGCCACCTGGCCTCTCCCCTCCAGCAAGGGATGTAGGCCACACTATGTTGATGTTGATGGATTTCGGGTGGGTGTGCACCCGCATATGGGTTTGGGGGCAGATAGGAAATGAGAGGGGAGACCCATGGTTTGGGAGACCCGTGAGGTACGTGGTGAGATGAACTGACTGTGGTTCATCTCCCTTCACCTACTTCCACCCCTAAAGTCGAAAATGCATCAGGACATGTGCTGCCCACTTACACAGCCCACAAAACACGCCACCCCCCCATGATGCCAATGCTCACCCCACTCTCGACACTCGCACTGGTACCTGCTAGGCGCAATGTTGGCTCAAACGCGACGGCAGCACAACCCCATGCAAATTTTGCTGAGCCAGCACCCCATGTCAACATCGATGGCCAGCACAAACATGAACACTACCACAAGCCCCAGCAATAAGGTGAGAACAGATGCAAACAACACCCACCAGTGTACCAATGACATGCTAGCATGGACGTTGATGCTGGTGCATGATCTGCATGACCTTCCTAACCTCGCAGCGCTGCACAGCAATATCAATTGACACCCGCATTGCCGTTGTGAGGTTTCCTGGTCAGTTTTTTTAGGCCTACCTGCACACGGATTAGTGTACCCCCAGGTTTCTTTAAAACCCTTACCCTGACCCATCAAAATACCTACCCTCTGAGTGGGTAGTATAGGTTCCACCTGTTTACTTATTTGTATTTGGACCCCACCCATCTGTTGTGAGGTAATGTGAGACATACTGTAGTCATTCCAGGTACGGTACTAAAGACTGCCACTTGACAGAGACTATGGACAAGCAAGATGAGCGTGAAAATCGATGAACAAATGGATGGATGCCTAATCAGGCGAATGAGCCATCGCTAAGCTGGCTCAAACCAGCTGAGAGCCATGCCAATGTGGCTCTTGAGCCATCAGCTTTTCCGAGCCAAGGCACCAGCTCACGTAGCTTAGTGAAAACCCTAAATCTACAAAAATCAAATCAATTACTGCTTTTGTTCATGAGAAAAATGCAAAATACTCAACCAGATATGAGTTTGTGTATATTTTGATGTTGAATTTCTTAATTTGGAATAGTCCAGAGGCTAGTGTTGCTGCAGCTTGGCTCTGCTTGGTTATCTAAGACCAGAATTGTACAGAGTCCGTCGAAGATAGACTTGACTAAAGGTGTGCATGTTGAGAATGATGGTCCTGAGTCCTGAATCTAAGAGACTGATGTGGTGGTTGAAGATCATTGGTGATTTTGATCAGGGACTAGATCAAGAGATAAAAGTCATGCATGGAATAATAAGACAATGCATGGTGGCATCAAATAAATGTGATGGGATCTGCCAGTTGCCTCCTTTGGGCAAAGGAGATGCATGAAAATTAAGATAAAAAGAATAGGAACATGTAGATGGCAAGGCTGCATACGTGGTGGACCAGAGGAACCACCAAGAACGGAGTAAAAGAAATACAGAACACATGTCTCAGATGCTGCTTCTTAGATAGCATTCCTTAGATTCCTCAAGGCGTCTCAGACTTAGAAATAGGTCAGGCGGTTTGCAGATCTCTGTTGAATGGGTTTTGCATGGGTAAGATAAAGACTGTGTCCCATCAGATTCTTGTAGCATAGCTAAAGAATCTGACAAGCGATGAAAAACACAAAACTGAACATAAGATCATATGCTACTTATCAAACTCTGGTGTGTGTAACTGGCACTCTCATTCACATCTTCAACACTCCCACCTGATAAAGTGCCTGGTACTATCACTGGAGTTCCTCTCAGGATGGCTCACCAACAACTCCCATCATCTGCCAAAGTCGGTCTACTGTTTCCCATGGAAGTGCCTTTGTAAGAAGATCTGCAACCATGTCTTTGGATGGGATAAATGCTGGTGCAACCTTTCCATCATGAACAGCTTGACAAAGCCAGAACCAGTGACTATCAAGGTGTTTGAGGCATCCCATATGCTCAGGGTGCTTGGACACTGAAATTGCTGATTGATTATCCATATTGAGGCATGAGGGCTTCAATTGAGGGATGCCAATTAGTGCTTGAAAGTCCAGTTAGTTAACTGGAAATTAACTGAGATCTAACCAGACCCTAACTGTTGAGGACCACAAAATATCCTAACCAGTGCTAACCATAACCGCGGTCCAGTCCTCGGTTAGTTCCAAATTTATAATTGTGACTAACCGACAATAACCAGTCCTAACCGGTCTTTCTGTGCTAAAGTTATACTAAATTTTCCTTCTATTTACAAGCTTTTTAGTGGTCTTAAAATCATAATTTTTGGTTTCAGATTAAAAGAGTTATGGATAATTTAAAGATATGTGATGCATCTGGTCACCTGTGTGACAACCTGCACATCACCTTCCTTTGTTCCACCACCACCACCATCTCACTGCAAGTCCCCATGGCGAGCCACTTCAACGGCAACCACCTGGAACATTCAACCATGCCGACTGCACCTCTGGGCTGCCCATTGAGAGCTTGCCACGTCACCCACAACCCAATGCAAACTCATCATATCACCGACCAACCACTTTCTCCTTGCCCCTCCCCTCATTGAGGGATGTGGGCATTCACACACCTTGCCATGTTATCAGGTGCATATCGACACTGGAGCAGACACCAGGTGTATTGACTGAAGGGTGGGTGTATCAACAGGGCATTAGGTGTATCAATAGAGGGTGCATTGACAGGGGGGCAGGCATATTGACAGGGGGTGGGCATATTGACAGAGGGCAGGTGCATACAGGGGGGATGGGTGTATCGATAGTTGATAGTGGGGCAGCATGTGGGGACTTGATGTGACAGTCAAGTTTGTGCCTTGCCCTTGCTTTTGTCAATGCTCGACCACATACCACCCTTTACACCCCTCTCTGTGCCCTGAACCTGGCTTGCAAGGCAGTGTTTCACCCACACACTGCCTTGCTGGCCTATTCCTTCTGCGAACGAGCCTGCCAACACAATCAGATATACTGTGGACCCTAGATCAGAGGCATCAAGCACAGCTTTCACTTTCTGTGCATTTATAATAGTATGTACTTGGTAATTTACATGTAAATAACCATAACTGGTTTTAACCGGTTATATAACTGGGGACTAACTGCTGTTAACTGACTATAACCAGTTTGCAGTGGTCCAGTCCAGTTATTTTGAGGTTCTGAGATAATGCTAACCAGTCTCGGTCTTGGTTAGAGCCACTAGGGGCTCAATAACCAGACTGGACACTAATGCCAATATCTGCAAGGAAGTTATGTAGCCAGCAGAGCTCATGTCCTGTCTCACTTGCTGCCACAAATTCTGCCCCAGTGGTTGAAAGTGCAACAATGGATTAGAGCTGGGATGCCCAGCTGACAGCCCCTCCAGAAGTGTTCCAGTAGTTGAGCACCCATTATCAAGATTTCCACCATGGTCTGCATCAGAGAAGGCGAGAAAAAGGAAAGGGGATGAGGAGGCAGCAGAGGCAAAGTATTCGATACGATAATCCAATGTTCCACAAACATATCGCAATATATGTTTGACTGCTTTCTAGTGTGCAAGGCCAGGATTGGAATTGAATTGGCATAAAACTCCCACCAAATAAGCAATATTAGGCTGGGTACAGAGTGCAAGATATAGTAGTGCTCTAGTTGCCTGAATATATGGGATGGTCTGTATTTCCTCCTCCTTTTCCAGAGACTGGGGGGATTGACTCTTGCTAAGTCTGATATTGGGGTCCATTGGTGTTGTGACAGCTTTGGAGTTGAGCATAGAAAAATGGGAAAGGACATCAATTGCATATGCACACTGATCAATCCAGAGCTTCTGAGCTGGCTGATCACAAGTAAGTCATACACTGAGGAGGCCTGTAGTAGGTCCCAGGTGGCACAATTTGAAGTGCTTTTTGAGCTCGGAGATAACATGTAAGATGGATGGACAGTATTTGGATGCAATGGTCATGTCATCAACATGGACAGTGAAATGGGCTGAGGTGCCCCAAGCTGGTTGCTGGCTTGAGGAAGCAGGTGGAAGTGGCAATGATAGCCTAATGATGTACAGGATGTGTCTACAATGGGTCATGTGGTCATGGTAGGATCACCCTATTACATGTACCCCCCTTCAAAATGGCGACGTCCTTATTGCCTCACAAAAAGGAAAAAAAAAACAAAATGCAGGAAAAAAGAAAACAGACCAATAAAAGTAGAAATAAGTAGAGTATAGTGAGCACAAAAACAATGAGAGAGAATCATGAAAATGGAGAAGCTAAAAACAAAGCAAAAGACTGACAGTGGGGGGTGCAACTCACCTGGGAACACCTGTTTCCTGGTCTGCTCATGCTCACGCTCCCATTGTTGTCGCCATCTTCGAATCGGTCATCGTCATCATTGTCTTCGAGTCAGTTGTTGTTGTTGTGTGCTTGCATTGGCAGCGTTGTTGGGGTTGGGGTGGTGGCATCGTTGAGGTTGGGGTGGTGGTGTCATTGGGGTTGAGGTGGTGGCATGGTCGTGGTCGATGACGGTGGCAGCGATGATGAGGGGACGGGCATGGTGGTGGTGAGAAGGAAAGGGATGACGTGGCAGTGTTTGAACCAGCATTACTCAATTTGGGAAGTGGCAGGCCGCGGTGCCGGCCTGGGTAATAAGTTGACTTTATTTCCTACACCAGGAAACGCTGTTGTGGTGCAGTCTGCTAGAGCATTGGATTCTCAATTTATGCAGTGCTGGGGTTCAATTCCCAAATGCTGTGCCTCTTTTTTGTCTTTTATTATTAATATTAAATATAATACAGTACAATTAAAATAAATATACCAGGTGGAGTCCAGATGGAGTCCAGGTGGACTGACTCCAGATGGTTCATCTGGACTCCACTTGGAGTTTATGTGAACTCCATGTGGATTATGGGCATAAATTTGGCAGGGCTACCACCAAAGTAAAATGTACCTGGAGTCCACCTGGACTCCACCAAATCAACCTGGACTCTGGTGGAGTCCACCTGAAAAAAGTGGGGCAAGGTAAAGTACTCAACAAGTGTGCACAGCTTGAAATAGGCCATGTAGCTGCCCAATACAAAGAAATATATTCTAGTGAAAAATAGTGGTAAGAATATTAAGCCAGGGATTGGTCTTTTCTTGAACTTTGGTGGAAAAAAGGATAATAACAAGTGTGTGCAGCTTGAGATAGGCCATGTAGTTGTCTAATCCAAAGGAATATAGTATAGTGAGAAATAATGGCAAGAATATTAAGCCAGGGATTAGTCTGTTCTTGGGCTTTTGTGGAAGAAGAGATAATAACAAGTGTGCAGCTTGAGATAGGCCATGTAACTGTCCAATCCAAAGGAATATATTCTAGTGAAAAATGGTGGCAAGAATATTAAGCCAGGGATTAGTCTGTTCTTGGGCTTTGGTGGAAGAGGAGATAATAACAAGTGTGTGCAGCTTGAGATAGGCCATGTAGCTGTCCAATCCAAAGGAATATATTCTAGTGAAAAAATGGTGGCAAGAATATTAAGCCAGGGATTGGTCTGTTCTTGGACTTTGGTGGAAGAGGAGATAATAACAAGTGTGTGCAGCTTGAGATAGACCATGTAACTGTCCAATCCAAAGGAATATATTCTAGTGAAAAAATGGTGGCAAGAATATTAAGCCAGGGATTGGTCTGTTCCTGGGCTTTGGTGGAAGAGGAAGTAATAACAAGCATGTGCAGCTTGAGATAGGCTATGTAGCTGCTTCTGTAGCCCCAGGAAGGCCAGATAATTGTTGGGACCCCTAATACTCCATGACATATAGAAAAGCTTTTGATATCTCTAAACAATACATGAAATACAAATGAAACAAATGTATTTACTAAAACAGTTGAATAAAACATTTAGAAAATAATTTAACATAACAAGATTTTGAAGAAAAGAAAAGCTTTCACAACATATGATAATGTACAAAAAGATTTTAGGCTTGCATCTAGCAAGGTTTAATGTAGGAGTTAAACATTGCTAGATGCAAGGCCAAAGGGGGTCACTGAAGTGAAATTTTTTTCGTGGGCTGTAAACTACCACATATACTACATAGTGTTATTTATTGCTACCGTTTCCTCATCAGCAGGCTCTCGGTCAGTCAATACAATGAATGCAGGCATGTCATGCCATTGGTGTGCGAATGTATTGAGCAGGCGCTGGCGAACTGAACCCTGGCTTAATGTGTATACCAGCAGACCCTCCTCAAATGCTGCAGTTGTCCCAGGATTGGGTGAGGGCATTGAATAGTTGATAATGCTGGTGGCACTTGACAAATGTGGAGCACATGCTTATTCCACCAATCCCTGCCCTACTTGAGAAACGCAAGGGCTCGGTGCATCTATTCAAGTAGGAGTTCTACCTCTTCTGCATACCATATTGCCCATGCACGATAGCGACGCCATTTGACCCTTAAAGCTGTGTTGTGTATTTAGCTCCTGCAAACAGGTGACTTAAAACACACATACCTCATCTCCTACTACATCCACACTGCCTTCCCCAATGCCTGTGTTTCTATCCAAACCCACAATGGATGCTACCTCCCCTCTGAATCTCCCCTCTGAATCTCCCACAAACATCTTCGACCCTGAGCACAGGTGGGGCATCATTCCAGTCAGGGACTACTGATGGGTCTGAAAGTGTTAGCATCGCGTTGCGAGATGCATGATACTTCTCAGCTGCTCTATCCACCTTCACTATCTGCTTGGAGATTGGATGCAGGCTGAGCCTTAAAATCCTTTGAAAGTTGCTGCCTGTGCATCTGGTCGATATCTATCCACACATTGAGAAATAGGCACACATACTGTTCATCTTCGAGGTGAAGCTCATTCAGGATTACCACAGGCAGATGATCACCTCCAGACGAAGTGTTTATCCCAGTGTTCACTTCCTGTTCCTCAACCTCAACCTCTTCCGCCAGCTTCAGCTGAACCAAATGCTCCGAAACCACTGCAAAATGCCACGTCATAGTCAGGAATTGATAGAGGAAGGCTGTTCTTACATTGCTTCTCCACCTCGAAGGGATTGGGTGCGTTGAAATATTTCTCCCACAACTTCACTGCAGCTCACCATTGGGAAACTAACTCAAAAGGAATCATTGGTTCAAAACTTTGGAATGCCAAAATCAGGTCGTTACGCATGGTGCCACATCCCAGATCTTTTCATCGATGTAGAGCCTTATCAAGCATGGAATGAGCAACCACACAAACATCTTAAAAACAGATATGCAGCATACCCAATTTTCTGGGCACACTCAAATGGGCAGTGGTGCATAATCAGGTGTGCAATGTGGCAGCAAAAGAAAGATAGCAATCGCCATCCTCAGGACTTACGTTGTGATTTGAACCTATAGCCTCTCTCTCATAAATGCCACTCATTCTCATTTGTTATACTGCCTAAACATCCATAAAAAGGGAAGTCTGCCCACATCCCTTGGGAGAGGTGGGGCATCCATCAAGTTGAGTCAATGCGGTCAGAGGAGGGTGGCTGGTGAGATTGTGACTGGTGGTAGAAACAGGTTCTCAAGCCAATCCATGGATGTTAGTGATTGTCACGGGTAACCCTGGGGTTTTTTTTTCCAACCCATACCCTTACCCCAGGGACCCTTACCCGCAACCCTACGGGTTTTTGAGCCCAAGAACAGCCAAAATGGCCCAGAAATGACTGAGATATGTGCAAAACAGTATTTTCTACTGTTTTGACCATATCTCTGCCAATTCTCATCCGTTTTGGATGTTCTAGAGCTTGTTTTGTAGGCTGCGGGTACAGGAATCTGTACCCGTACCCGTACCCACCTGTACCCTACCCGTAACCCATGCGTGTTTCAAAACCCTTGACAATCACTAACATTGGATGTCGGAGTGACATAGAGCCTGTGGTTAGACTCAGCGCACAGCTAGAGAGGTAGGAGGTAGTCAGTTTGGCATGAATGGAGGCAAAATTGTGGCTTGTCACTGTTTATTTTTGAGGCCAATAGCAGCAACTTGAGCACAGATTTGGAAAGCTATCATGAACAGATCATGAACAGATCACGAATGGAATTCATTTGCACTGCAATTACACCCCAGCAGCCTTGGGTTTTCAGTCAATTAGCACTATGATACACAGTAGGTACATACCCTAGTTTACTTAATCAAATTTTTGTGTTCACACAAGCCTTAATGGTAGATATCAAGAACATAATCATGAACCCAGTGTCACGAACAGCACAAATTAGTGTCATTTAGACTATATATCACACTCCCTAATATTAGTACTAGGGCCCTTTAGCTACATTTCTTGTGTTAGATATCCCTTTTCATTGATATTTAGATCGATAGATGGATATTGACACAATAGTCATCTCAGTATTACTACATATGTGGGGTTAATATTGGTGTGGGATCAGCCAAGGGTCAACTGCTCAGCCTAAATAATGAAACCCCACCTTAGCCTCAGCTTCCAAAATATCCCTACTGATTGGAACTACAAATTTGTATGGGAAAGTAACCATTGACACCTTGTCCATGAAGTTACTGATGGTTATTTAAATCAGCTTGATACCGCACTGGCAAGTGAATCAGACTCGGAGTTGACAATGAATCCTCGACTTGGAGTCATCTGAGAAACTGACAAAGGTTGGTGGCTGTCCCCATTTTCCATTCTTACATTGTCAGTCAGTTGTTTTGATAGTTCATAGTTGGTGGCTTCACGATTGGTTCCTTTCCAAGAAATACTAGAGGAGTTAAGTAAAGATGTATCATGCACTGAAAGTGTGCTCGTCTTATATCACTGAATTATTTTTTAATGCTCATCTAAGGACAGAAAAAAAGACATTTGTTGTGGTGTACCATACAATGGTACAGCGACAGTAACACACCAAGTGTAAAACTACCAAGTACAGGTCTGCTTCTAATAATTGGTACATACCGAATGCATTCAAGATCATCCTTCCTTGTGTAAGTAAATACAGTGTTCATATTTCTGGCTCCTTATCCCTTCACAATCACACAGGAAACTTGAGTTGCTGAGTCAAAGGACGACCTGTAGACACCTAAGAAAAAGGGAAATGCATGGGCCAGGTGTTGATGGGCTACGTATCGGTGTGAGAGTAGGAACACTGTACTACTAGTAGTGTGGTGAGGCAGTATGATAGAATGTGAGTGTTATGACTTCGTCATACACTTGGGGTTTGTAAAAGGTATCATGTAGTAGTTGTAGTGGTTTAAACAGAAGGGTTTTTTCTTAAACATTGTAAAATTTGTGTAAAATTCAAGAAAAAAGAGACTTGAAATTTGAGTGGGGAACTTTCTCACTATGTTGTTCTCAGAGCTCGTCCCAGTGGGCTTCATCCTTTTCTCATGGCTAGCTATCAAACCCATCTTCTATTATATCTAGTTCTTCAGGAAAGAGATCAATGAGGGACAGGAATGTACTTGATATCTCGAGGAGTGTAGGGAATTACACAACACAATAGGCGGTGAAACGAAGCTGCACATAAGCAAAAGGATGGCTATGAACCCGGTAAAATATGAGAGAATGAAAGATGAGTCTGAGAGAGTTAAAATACTTGTTATTAATCCTTCGAGTTCTGGCTCATTGAGCCTCAGCAGGTCGACAGGTGCTTATATGTTCATGCGGTCATGTTGTTCCCATTCATTGTGGTTTGGAATAGTGTCATCATCATCGTACAGTGATTCGTACTAACAGATGTTGTTGCAGTGGTTATGGTTGATCTGGTAGTCAGAAACCTTGCAATAGCATTGCAAGTATCAAATGACATCGCTGTGCAATATTGCAAGGT
>Ga0307517_10012055_pt1 | contig 11919 bp, 10 predicted proteins | sample 23_EM_MG_FD_194515 | JGI IMG/M metagenome (GOLD analysis project Ga0307517, IMG submission 194515) | Populus trichocarpa ectomycorrhiza microbial communities from riparian zone in the Pacific Northwest, United States - 23_EM | ecosystem: Host-associated > Plants > Roots > Unclassified | place... | reverse complement strand
AAAAAAATAAAACATTAATAAGTTATTTTCCAACTCATTTTCCATAACATAACCAAACACTGGAAAGTGTTTTCCAACTTATTTTCCATTACACTACCAAACATCGAAAAATACTTTCCCGGAATTCACTTTTCCCGGAATTCATTTTTTTTAAAAAAACTACTTTCCAGCAAACAAACAGGGCCTTAGTAATCCAAGTTGAACTGAGCTTGTACATTTGATCACAGTGGGTGTGAGTGTCCTAAAACAAAAACTTTGCAGATTTTCAAAAGTGCAATGGTTCTTTATTGTTTATTCAGTTTCATCTTTCATATAGGTCTATGATGCAGCAAGAGGTGATATTGCAATCATCGCTACTAGAACAAGGATGGCTGACTTTACACAGCCATATGTCCAGTCTGGGCTAGTTGTAGTAGCTCCTGTTAAAAAAAGGAATTCAGGTGCTTGCTCTCTTCATATATTTTTTGAAGATGGTGCGGCAGTTCAGGCAGTACAGCTCATTGGAGTTAGCTTCTTCTGGTCGAAGCTCAACATCTACACGTCTTCAAACATTTCTTTCATTTGCTGATGAAAAGGAACAGGAAGTGAAAAGCCGCTCCAAGAGAAGGCAACTGGAAATGGCCTCTAATCGAAATGAATCCATGGACAGTTACAGTTCCCAGGGACGAGACATTGAATAGCTTCCAGATGAAAGTCCTCATGCTAGTACCGAAGCCTAATGATCCATCATCAACGTATTGTTACACGGTGGAGTTTCCTTTCAGGGCTAGTTCATCTCTTTTCAGTTGATTCTTGATGGCCTGCAATTGCAACCGCCTAAAGGGATATGCAGGCAACATAAAAGAGAATTATTGGCAGCAACTTTTAGTTCTTACTTTGATACGTTGCCCGCGCTACACCGTGGGCATCCCTTCTGTTATATATATATTATACTCGTCTGAATCAAGTGACGCTTGAAGTGGAGAATGAGAAAAGCATTGTGCATAGATGAAGTTGAAAGGAAACAAAATCATTGTAACAAAAAAGCGCAATAGCATAGTTCCGAGTCTGTTTAAACACCAAGCAGATAAAATATAGCTATAGTGACCCGAAGAAGCAACGGTGGCAGCAAATAAGCATCAGCAATGCTTTGGCAAGTCCAAACATGAAATGGCAATAAAAAGAAGAAGAAGAAGAAGAAGAAGCTGCCAGCAGTGCTTTATAACAGAGAAGGTGCTAAAATGGAGCTGGATAGAGCAGGTTAGCAAGGGACAACAAAAAGGAGCCTTCTGAGTGTGTGTTTACGATGAATTTATTTATTCGTTTATTGGGGTATGAAGCTGCCAGACACCTCTTAAAACCTAGTGGGATCTTCCAGACAGCCAGTCACCCTGCGTTTCAATAACGGCATGTTAAATGATCGAACGAAGAAAGAATGTGAGTGAAGTCAGCTGGAGAGAGAGCTGTTAAATGCAGATAAAAGCAGATAAAAGCATGGTAAATGACAGCAAAAAAAAAAAGGGAACTTGCTGTTTCAGCACATAAAGACTGTAAAAGGTCAGCACATGCTCAAGAGCAACCAATTTAGATTCAAAATTAGATTAGTAATCTTTGGCCACACAACATGGGCGCGAGAACCATATTCACACGGCGCACAGCCCCAGAGAGAAAGGTTAAAACGGCAATCCTTAGTTAGCAGAGAAACAACATCAACGGTAACAACATAGCAGCACAACACAATTAAATGGAAGGTGGTTATATATGATATTATTATATTATGTAAATATATATTTATTATTATTAAAAGTTTAATTTATTTTTAATATTTATATAATATTAAATTAATGATTCTAATATTTGATTTATGAATATAAAGTAAATATAAAATTCATGGGACAAAAAAACTTCAAAGAAAATTATAAAGTTGTTATAATTATAGAATTTCTATTGCATCAAGACATTGTTCCTAAAATATTCTTGGTCGATCCTCTCTTAAATACTAAAAATTTGTTAGAGACGTAGAGATTGATACATATTATATTCTTTTCTTTATAAAAGAAAATAATTATTCTCATAAACTGAGGTATAAGAGATACCTAAAACTAATATGTAATTGTTTGTTATAAGACATATATACTTAACTGACCCGCATGAGAATTTCATATGGAGAGATCACATATATCTATGGAAAGACTCACGTGACAATTGTGTAAGTAATCATTAAACTTGATATCACTAAGTTATCTTATATAGAGAATGTTATACTTTGATCATGTTACATGTTATCTTAATCAAGGTAATGAAGGGGCAAACATTATGTATAACATGAACTATATGAAGATACTTAAGTGATTAATAAAGGATTCATCACCTTAGATGAATTATGAAAAATGTTTTATATGTTTTCAAATAGTATTGATTGAGATCCTTGGACAAGGTGGAATGAGATTTAAAAAGAATTTCAAATCTTATTCAAACGATCAATGACTATTACGTAGAGAACAAACATGATTTAACATGGCAAACATACTTTATGTTTTAATATTAAATTGAATTATTGATGAAAGGATATTAATTATACTAAGAAATCGGTCACTAAAGGTTAAGTTAAACCACTAATGACTTTTTTAATATTTGGGGGATCATGACACATTGCTAGATGATGTACATGATCTTCAAATATAAGTTAATCAATTTTTAAATTGATAATAAATTAAATTGTTTAATTCATTTAATTCTATTTAACTAAAATTATAATTTATATTTGGGTCAACATATTAGGAACTTAATGGGTTACACATATTAAGAATTATTAGTCAAAAATTAAACTGTGATAATTTAATTAAGTATGACTTGATTAAAATATAATTTAGAAATTAAGAACTAATATATAATTAATACAATGATTATGTTTCTAGACCTTGAAAAATCAAGTAAGGACTTGATTGAGTTAATTTCTAAAATTATCCTGAATTAATATATAGATATTATTCAGGGAGCAAATTGATATTTTGTTCATGTATACAGTTTTTCATATTTTCCTATAGATAGTAAGTTATGCCTCTTATTTAGGATTCATTGTTTATTATACACAAACACTACATAAGTTACATAATATATAGAAAGCTAGCACTATAAGCATAACAATCTCTTTTCTAAATAGGGATTTAATAGATTTTTCACTTGTGGTTCGTGTGAATTACTGTTGGAGACCGAACAATTGAACGACTTGTAGTTTACGACAATCCAACCTTTAAAAAATTATTCAAAGTCAAAGAAGATCAGATCTTCAAATAATAAATTTCTAAATAACTCTAGATCTGTCTAATAGAATTCTAAAAACTCTTTAATAATTTTATTTTATTTTATTCACTACGTGTATAATATTAGGAACACAACATTAAAGTAGAAATAAACTTAGATCAAAAGGAGTGTACACAGCCTAAGATAATCTGTCAAAGAAGGAAAAAGGCGCAGGTGGTATGGTTATAGAAGACAGACATGTGCATCTCTTTAATTAGCTGGGTAGTTCTGCAATAGCAGCAGCGCAAAACAAACAGATGTGATGCTTGGGATAACGGGGAAGAAAAAAAACATTGGAGTTGATTCGATGAACAAATGAAACAAAGGGTGATGAAACATGTACTGAAAAAACAGCAACAGCAAAGAAACCGTGTCTCTTTAAAGGGAAAAGAAGCAGTACTGCTCAAGTTAATCGTCAAGGAAACAAAGCGTGGTCCCGATAAGGAGGTAGAAAAACTCGTCCCTGTTGGTGTACATGTGTTTAAATTAAGGGAAAGAACGTGCGGGACTGAGAAAAGGATTTGGAAAAAAAAAAAAAAAAAAAGATGTCATTTCCTTGAGAACAATACGCATAATCTAAGAGGATGCATAACCAAGAAAAAGCAATGCTTCCCTATATAAAAATTTGGCGAAGAGGGAATTTATCAAGAACAGTGCCTCTGCATGGTCGGGTGATGAAGAACTCAGCTTCTTCGCTGGCAAGGATGACTTATCAAGGATTGGAGCTGCTGGTGGGTGCTCTTCTGCTCGGTCTACCTCTTCCTGATAGCTGCTTTGCTCCGTAACAGCGTTGATGCATAGAAAAAGATGTCAGTTAGTAGGATTAGAATGTAGCAGGGAAAAGATTGCAAAGAGCAAACCAATTGGCTAGCGCGATGTACTTCAACAAAGAATTCAACAAGTGAAGTAGATGATTCTCATAATCACTATAAAAATCGATGCATCAGTGTCTCTCTTTCATTACTTGTCTCATTGTATTTCTGCATTGTATATTATTGTTGCCAAAAATTTAAGGTGGTGATTTTATTAAAGATTGTAAATTTCAATTTAGCTCTAATTCACCTCTCTTATGCTATTTTAATCTTTCAATTGGTATTAGAGTTTGGACTCTTTATTTGAGGTTTAATCACCTACGAATAAAAAAAATCATGCCACAAGAATATCAATGTTTAAGTAGGGCTCCCTTCTTCCCTCTACCAAATGCTTCCTTTTCATGGGAAATATGTGTTCAAAGAAGGTCATGTGGATATGACTTTTCCACCCAATGAGCATATGAGATACTTTTTGGTCATAACAACAAAGCAATGTTTACAGGTTCTCAATCGGCCGGCCGGCCATTTGAGCGTTCTCTTTAAATTAATCCATACCATAGGTTATTTTGCCCAAACAATGAAGTTGATGGACTTATAATTTGGGTTATGACTAACTTGGAGACTCGAAGGAAAATCACCTCTTATCTATGGTTATTTACTTACAATAATGATTTTCATTGTAAACCAGTTTAATGTTCAATGACCCTCTTTTGAAACCCTCTTCTTGTATATTTTCTTTCTCAAACATTTGTTCAAGTGGGGTAATTAATGGTACTAATGGTTTATCTACAAAGAAACCACACACCTTTCTAGATCTTTGGTCAAGTAAAACCTCCTTAACCAATGGATTGATGATCTTACAGATGTGGTCAGAGGGCAGCAAGAACAAAATTGGAAATTATAGGCACAGGCATTTCGTTTCCACCTAATTAAGATCTGTTGTTTAGGATTTTCTACTAGGAGGAGTAGGTTTGAAAATATAAGAAGAAAAAAGTGACGATGAAGAGGGGCATCCAACCGAGCCAGCTTGGAGTGATCTTGCTGATCCTTTGGCTCTAGCTTACTTTTATTCCACTTTGAACTTGTGCTTTTAATCCTTGATGATGCAATATTTATGTGTGGATTGGTGCTCTTGGTTTCTGTGAACTTTATTTGTGAATCTACTTACTAATTGTGAATCTTTGTTTACCTCATTTTTTTTTATGTCAGGAGGGGAGAAGATTGTGATGCTGATATTGTGCAAAAGGGCGATGCTGGGGTGATAGTTGTGATGCATGCATGTCTTTGAAAATATGGATTAATATATACATGGTCCATTATATACCAAAAATTAATTTAATTTTTTTATTAAAAACACTTTTAAAATACAAAAACAAATAGAATTATTAAACAAGCTAACCGTTGCTCAAAAACAAATTTACCAAAATTAGCAAACAAACTAATCGTTGCTCTAAAACAGATTGATTTAGCTACTAGAAATCTACTCAGTCTGGTCTAGAAAAAGGAGAAATCACACAGTAATTTATAAAAAAAAAAAAAAGGAGCGCAGGATGAGAAACTAAATCTATAATAAAAAGCAAGGTGAGAAATTGAAATCGAAATCACTATTTAAATCCATAGTGAAAGATCACATAATCCACATTGATTATAACCCTCATCTCTTTTACTTTTTTGTTAATAGTAAAAGATAAATCCAGTTTCGATTTGTTTAAATGTGTTCCCTGACCTGTGATGCTAAACTTATATCAGAACATGTTAATCAACAAAATAAGTAACAAATTCATGAGTAATCTTCAAGAGAATAATATGTTTTATTAAATGGGGTCTCGTACACTAAGATTACAACTTCATTCACAATTATTATACACACCAATAGTATTCATCAGTCTTCAGGGATTGAAAAGGAACCAAGGATCTAAACATTGCTTTTAATGTACTTCTGAAACCATTCTTCTTCCCTACAATATTTGCGCACAACTTTGTATACTTCAATCAGGAGCTTCGGGAAGCGACTCGCAAAATAGTTATCATAACCTTCTGGGACTGGTCCTACAAGTTCCTGAAGCATCAACGCAAATCAAAACTGAAATCAGCTATTTGCGTAAACAAATTCAAAGAACTGGCTTGTAAAGAGAAGTCATGCAAGGCACAATCATCCCAGTACACGTCACAAGTTCAAAGGAAACGTATCCGACGCAGATACAGATTGAGACATTAATATAACAATATACAAACATATGTTTGATGTTTGCATACTATTATAGACTGTTCTAAAATGAAGGATAACACGTTGATTTGTCTCAGAGGGGGCAGTTCATATTGGATTTCTGACGCTCAAAACAGTGAGAAAGTCGCACTCAGCAGAGTATTAAAAATGGTTCACCTCCAAGAGAAGCAGGGCATTAAGTCAGCCATTCAATTTTTCTTCCCCTAGCTCCCTCCCCCTCCCCCAATAACGAGAAGATAAACTAGAACACAATATTAAATGACAATAAACTGATGACAGCATTTGTAATGTAATAAATAGTTTGTCTGAGAAATAAACCTGAATTTCATTGGGAAGTTCTCTATAATGATTCAACTTGTTTCGAATGACTCGCAACAAGTCCCGAATGCCATCAAACTTATAACGCCTATGACGACCAATGTCAGTGATGAATGCAGGTTCCATCTTTTCATTCCATTTTCCACCACCCAGTGCTGTTGGTGCAATACCCTCCAATGCTTTCAGAATATCTGAGTCAGAGACCCTATCTTCCAATTCTACTCTGTCACTTGTGTCGCGAAGAAATGACAATCTCAGCTCTGAATTCCAAAACATAGGATGGTGCAGCACTTCCAATGCCTTGGGCCTAACAGCATATCAAAGGTATGTCATGAACAAAAGCATTTAGTTGTTTGGGAAAAAAAAATCAAAACAAGAGTTAAAGATCCTAATTTCCATGCTAGAATATGATTAAAAATGAAATTATCTGTATGCTAGGATAAAAATCCGGGGATATTTTGAAATAAAGCATACCTCAATTCAGGGTCAGGATTTAATAAGCGGGAAATAAGATCCTCAGCTTCTGGAATATACTCCACCAAGAACAGGTCCTTTTGGTTTTTCACAATATTGACATCACGTTCAAGATGATCACCAAATGGATGTCTGCCGCCAGTGATGCAGTAAAAGAGGACACAACCCAAACTAAATAAATCAACTGCACGTGTTTCGCGTCTATGATGAAGCTGTTCAGGTGCTTGCCAACCAGAACTGCCAGAACCTGCAATGACATCATCCAATATCTTGGTAAAACAGCCATTCAATCAGTTATATATATGTTAGGATATGTTCACTTGGATAATCTAATTGGAAAAAAAATCACAGCTCAGATGAGAAATAATATTCCTAAAGCCAGAATAACGAGCTATTAACACTGACCATGTAATGGAGACCACTGAGCTTGAATGGATATGGTTTCAGATGAGAAATACTTACCAGTAGCATGATAAGCTAATGAGGACATATCTCCAAGGAGGCGCTTGCTGATACCCATGTCAGAGAGCTTAGCACATAAAGATCTTTCCTTAATTATCAACACATTCTGAGGCTTCAAGTCTCGATGAATTATTCCCAGTTCGTGCAAATGCACAAGCCCAGAAACCATATCCCTGTATTGGATTGAAAATGAAAAGAATCCAAACATAAACATTTAAAGGAGGGCAGTAATTTTTTCTGCATCAAGCCCTGAAGCATTGAAAAGAGTTTTTCACTTACCTCATCAAAGTTAGTAATAGAGGTGAAGGGTGGCCTGTTGCTTTCCATAAATTGAGATCCTGCATAACTCCTTTCACTGAGTCCAACCGAAGTTTATGCTCTATTGCAGCTCTTGAAGTTCGGTCCTTGCCATAGACAGGGTTTAAAGAGGAATCGGAGTATATTTGAATCAAGTCATCTAAGCTGCATGTACAACGCTCCAGAGATAGGTACACAAAATCCTCATCATACTCCACCCCATACCATCGAACAATATTTGGATGTCTGTCTGATGCAATGAGATTCTGAATTTCTTTCCAAGCGACATCATGATGAGTTTGGACAAGGCGTTTCACAGCAACTAGTCGACCTTCATATACACCCTCAAGAACAACAGTACCATTGCTTCCCTTAGCAATTTCTGTATTTGATACAAATAGCTTACCAATTCTGCGTCCATTGGCGCCTCCATCAACAAGTTTATTAAGGTCTGATAATGTTTTGTTAACACCCTCTCCCGGTGCAATTCCATTCCCGTTTTCAACACTTACATTGTTCTTTCCTGGTTTTTTAGCTTTCTTCTTTTTGGAAGATGAAGCTTTTAATCCAGTACCACTCAACTGTCCCTCCAAGGTAAAACTTTCTTTACTCAGGTACAAAACAAAGCACAATAACAGGATACCAACAAACAAAATGAAGGACTGTGTTGTTGACCACATGAGGAGCATTCCAAACCTATAATGGACTTCACCTGCTGCAGAAGCAGAAGGCAAAGCAAGCATTTCTTTACCATGTTCACTGGGAGCTGCAAGCAACATTCTTGCATGATGATCATCTAATGATTTCTCAACCCCAGGCTGTGTGGTAAGCATTAGATTTGGAGCAGACAATGGGAGCTTATCTTCACCATGAATATCCCCAGAGGAATACTGTGACTTGTCCTGTCGTTGGACAACAATCCTTCTAGATTGACATGATAACGGTGTATCAGAATCAAGCTCAAAGCTCAAGTTAAATACTTCTGATGGATTCTCGACATCTTTACAAAGAAAAGTGGCCCCGATTGTGGCCACTTTTGTACTCCATGAAACTTTGTCTGAATTTGGACCAAACGTTTGCAGTGCATAATCTGTCCTTAAGATGTATATTACCTGAGCGGTATTTGATGAACCAGACTTTAGCAGATCCTTATTATTGTTAAGGTCATCATGTAAACCACTCCCTTCTTCAAAACTCTGCAACGAAGATGGAGAATCAGGGGACTTAAAAGTGCGGATAAGTCTTCCAGTTTTAGCCTCGACTACAAACACAGTAGTTTTCTTAGACCCAAGCATAACAGCTCCATCCTCTGACATGTGTGGTGTAATTTTAATAAAGTCTTCAATATTCATTGGAAGTTTCTGTCAGATCAACAGTGTACATCAATGATTAAAATGTGCAAGCAATCATAACAAGAGGATGAATGCTTTGAATGTTTATAATCAACAAAAGAAACCTAATGCATAATCTTTTGAAAATAGACATCATTATTCTATACAAAAATGAACTTCTTAGCCATAGTGCCATACCATTCCACCTGAGTATTTGTAATGTGCATACAACTGCCAGTCATCCCCATAATCTAAAAAGAACCCTGTAAGTCCTCCCGGGCCTTTTTCTTTATCACTGTCATGTTTGGCTGGTGCTTGATATGAAGAATATGTTGGCCCTCCAGACGAAAATGACCAAAGAATTTTCCCAGAAATTTTATCTTTAAAATAAATCGTTCCATTTAATAGAGCAACTAATTCTGTAGAATCTTCATATTGTCTGTATAAACAAAAAGGCAGAGCAGGAGTAACAGAATTAGATAACCACAAACCACAGGACAGCAAATAGATATCAAGAAACAGCCAAAACCAAGGTAAATTTCACAAAACAGCCAAAATCAAGGTAAATTTCATGGAACAGCAGACACTGTAAACCAAGTATCACGGATTGGGACCTCACAAATATAAAAGACTGAAAAAGCTCCTGAAAACATGATGGTGTTTCAAATGAGTAGCTGTCAAGATCTGGTTGGGAATATCATCATGTCGTGGGTCCCACCATTCCAAGACAAAAAAACCATCTCACAAACTGCATCAGCCATTCGTGACCTCAAAACCAGTTCGGCCACTTGTGTCATTGGATCAATAGCACCGGCTGGCAAAAATGGATTTGTTTCCCAGACTTCACCCACGCTATATCCCCCAGATATAAACCTTCTGGCTCAAATAACCCATCCTCTTTTCTCTCACACCTGTCAAAATTCTTACCCATTCAAATCCATGGCTCTCCTCATCTTCCACAAAACTAATTGCAATTCTAACACAATAAGCATACTACGAGAGCAACTCAAATAACTCTTCTTCAGATCTAAACCGTTAAATCCCATCTCTTCTTCTTCGCACAACACCAAATATTTACAGCTATCCACATTCCGATGTTCCATCACATTGCTACCATTATCCATTTTAACCATTTCAAACCAAATTTTAATCTTTCTATGTGTACCATTCCACCTCCCCCACCCAATCACCGAAGACATAATCATACAAACAAGTCTAAATTGATGATGAAAAGTAGCATGCGCTTCTATTGTCAACAATGAAAGCTACTGTACTTAGCACTAATCCAAAATGGAGGTGAGATCATGATGCAATGAGCCCTCTGCGTGGATTCACGTATATGTGAGAGACTCCACTAAGCATTATTCTTAATTCAACCATGTTACGCCAAAAATCCTACTCTAACATTCATTTCATTACACGAGAACCCATTATGCAAATGTATCCAAAGAAGACAAAAATAAACACAATCAATGACAAGGGTTAAACAAAAAACATTATAACAACCCCCCCCCCCCTCGCCCCCACCCTCCCTCCAGAAAAAAAAAAAAAAAAACCTTCAAACTATCAAGAAACTAAATCGAACAGGAAAGAGAGAGAGAGAGAGAGTACTTAGAGCAGTCAAAGTAACTCACGAGAATGATTTGAGAGATCTTCCACCAGCTCGAGTTGACTCGGTGAAATCAAGACCAGAAGTCAAAACAATCCCTGCTCTCTCCGAATCCAAAACATCTCCAATTGAACTTGAAAACATATAAATTAAAATCAATAATAAACAGAAAAAACGAGCAGAAAACATCTTCATTTTCTTTTTAATTGGATTTTTGAGAAAGAGAGAGAGAGGGAGGGAGGGTTTTGTGATGGATTTTGAAGAATGATAATAATAAGATTATGATTAAGGGAATTGGAAGGAAGGAAGGAAAGATGGAATCAAAGGGAAGATAGAGGTGGAAAGTTATGCCTCTGTTTCCGACCCTGCAATTTTAGGATCTCCGAAACCGAGTCCATGGTGTTCCTTACCAAGACAAGACTCGGTTGTTTGTCTTTTGGACTTGCTCTTGTCTTGCTATACCGGCTTTGCTTTGCTTACGTTTGTTTACTTCCTTCTTCTTCTTCTTTTTTCCTGTTTTTTTTTTTGTTTTGTTTTCATTCTTGTTTTATCTTCAATCCACCAATTTAGCCCTGTGTAAACGTTTCCGTCAACTGAACCCTATATATTTTATGATTGAAGTCAAATGAGTCCATCTCCAATATGTAACATCATCCATGTCCGTCCATCAGATGATCCAAGGAAGCTTCCTTTTTGCTGTCGAAGCGGGTGGGTTTCACATCTAAAAATAATATCAAGAAAGATAATTTTCGGTTAAGAGATCAATTTTGACAGAATTTCGACTCCATATATGAACCCTATTAGAAAATAAAATGATAGAATAATTGTTTGAAAGTTGCCGATTTGAATTAATTCATCCTATTTAGAAAAAATACTAGTGCAGGTGCCCGTGCATATATGAATATTTTCTAACATAAAAAAAATATATTCTATAGATTCAAACTTTTTAAAAAAATACAAGAAAAATCGGTAAGTTTAATAAATTTAATAATATGATTAAGAATCGACAAAGCGAACAAAAAAAAATTGTTATCAACTAACTATAAAAAATAAATTGTCAATATCACTCTCGGGAGGAGAAAAAAGAAAAACCAGTTTAAGATCGAT
>Ga0307517_10012054_pt1 | contig 11920 bp, 13 predicted proteins | sample 23_EM_MG_FD_194515 | JGI IMG/M metagenome (GOLD analysis project Ga0307517, IMG submission 194515) | Populus trichocarpa ectomycorrhiza microbial communities from riparian zone in the Pacific Northwest, United States - 23_EM | ecosystem: Host-associated > Plants > Roots > Unclassified | place... | reverse complement strand
GAGTCGCGATAGTGAATGTGTGGCTGCCTATATAACGGCATACAGGTGAGCGTGCTGGATCAAGTTAGGTGGCTTTCTGCGACACCCAGAGAGCTCTGTCATTCCGTTGTCCCGTTTCTCTCTAGCTTTTTCCAACATCTCTTCCGTTCGCTCATCGTCTTCATTTCCCATAGGCCTTCCAGCGTCTACCGTCGTTCCCTGCATATCACACGGCTCCTTTTTCTTTCTTTCGTCAACACGTCAATGTCGAATCTACCCCACTCGCAGAGGTCTTATCCCGTTCTTCCTTCCTCTCATCCCTTGTCGTGCAGCAGTCGACTCCCTATTTACGAAGCGAGGATCTATCATTGGAATTCACAGACTAGCAGCTTTAATTAGCGACGTACGTCAAGGGCAGTCCATGGGTCTTCTACGTCTGCATTATTCATGCCTCGCTCTAGCCTATTCTTATCGCACTTTCCATGACCTCCTCTCCTCACATCCGTATACATGACGGCACCTGTTAGTTGCGACTTCTGTCTCCCGTTTTCTCGAACAGGAATCATCGGGAAGATTGATGGAACATGGCATGAGGGATAACGCAGAAAAGGAGCTCCCAAGCGAGGGAATAGTTACCTGGTCAGTCCTTCCCCTCATCGCCGTAGTCGACCCTCACACCTTCAACAGCGGCCATGCGTACTTCTTGGGTCCATAGCGGAGATCTTTCATAGCAGAGGGGAACTTCTCCTTCGATTTACCGGAAGTCTCTTTCACCCGCCTTCAATCATCCCGTTACTTCTGTGTCAACATCCACTTCGTCGTGTTAACCGGGACCGGGGAATGCCGAGTGCAGAGCTGCAGTGAGCAAGGTCAGCAAAGGCGTTTGGTTCGCAAAAACAACTACTGGTATTTGTTCACATGGTCAGTGGTTTCTCGTCAAGTCATCCTATCTCCTCACCGAGTACCTGTCCTACATTCCCATTAGCATTAGCGAGGGGAAACAAGACCTACCACCTCATCCTTTCTACATTACGAACAGGACTGCCATTGGGCGGCGACGTGCTCTCGGCTAGTCGTGTCTGGCAATCGCGATGCACGGTGCGGCTTAACCTGCGCCTTCCCGCAACGACTGGATACCCAGTCGAACGGCGCCCACCTGCGGTACCGCAAACGTCATCGATCTCGATGATTGTGTCACATGTATGATGGCCCCGAGGCCTGGACATGAATGAGAGGTGTGGACGGGCATATTGCTGTTCGAGTCAGCATTCTATCCTCATCGCCTGGCCATTGAATCTTTCTGATCGACTCACAAATACATTCCTCATCGACGCGCAGAAGGGAGAGGTACTTGCATAGGGCCTCATATATCCCAGGTGTAGCTGATCTAGAAGACGATGTGTATATCCCGTGGATCCGACATCTATCAGGCGCTTGCCCAATGTAGCCTGGAGGAGGATTGGGCCGCACAAAATTGTGCAACTTGAAAGATGTCAGCGAGCGAGTGGCATGTCAGGAGGAGAAACGGGGTGGCATTTTACGATGTTAGTATCGTATCACCTTATCTCAAACAACACATTTACTGAGTTGTTGTAGAGGACGGAAAGCGGTAGTTAGTGCGGTGGGCTGATAACGAGCAAGTTATTGCACCGAGACTAGGTGGTGACTCGATCTCAGGATTCATGCAGCTGTGTCGGTATCCATCCCCCGTTAATATTGTATTCCGTGATCTTTAAGGCTGTGTTCGACACCGCCTCGAAAATACCGGGAACAGACGGGTACGGTAAAGGCGGTGGGACGACATTCTACCAGCTCTTATATTGTACTCCAATTTAAGGAGTACATATAAAAATCATATTAACTGCGGTGAGTAATACACATTTATTTGGCCGCATGTAAGACTATTGAATAATAAGTTCGCCCCAACGTTACAGCGTTCAAAAGCAAAACTGATGGGGAGGTGTAATCACACTAGACTACAAGTATGGCCGTCATCGTCACTAGGGAATGGGTATACCGGAGGCCCCATCACGACTTGATCATCTTGTCGTCATCCACAGGTCACAGTCAACTGGAACGCTACTGGTCGCCCTTTTGAGAGCTTGCTTGGGAAGGAGTGAGCGTCGCGATTTAATCCTGTCTTCTTGAGATCAGTAATTCTGATCGCCGATTATCACGTCTTACCAAATTTCGCCCTTCAAGATCAGCGAAAATTCAATGGATCCACCACCCTATACTGTCGACTTTAGTCGTGGCATTGTAGTATTTCCGACAAGCTCTGGCGCGTGCGACGAAAAGGAAGCTTACAGACAAATAATGGTTGACCGATAATAACGTATCCTATAGAACCACATGTCTATGCAGGTATGAATTGGGAACGCATTCGATGTCGATGTTAACGGACTAAAAGCTGGTTAGGATTCAAGTCGAACGAAGGAGGGCGTGCAGAAATAAAAGCAATAACATAGTTACGGGGTGGCAAAGTCCTCATTGTGACTCTTCTCCACCACGCCACTTCCCGCTCAACAGCCGTCGGCTGCGTATACCCAGCTGATGGATTCTGGTCGCGACGTAGCCAGGTGTACACCGTTCTGAAACCTCCCAATTGAAAAAGGCAGCCGACTGTTCGACGACAAGAAAGAGGCGGGGTGAGAGAAGATTGTATGTAGCTCAGGTGAATCCTTCGTCAACCAGGAAGAAAAAACGATCTTGAGGGATAAAGTTTTTGGTGAAGATGATAGAGGTCAACCATGTGCGCCGTGAGTGAGGTCGACAAACGAAATAGCAGCGTAAAGTCGGAGGGAACTTGGAATTCAAGATGCGGGGTAGGAGAACCGACAACTCCAACGTATGTTTTCTGGGTGTCGCACGAACTCGCATGAATGGCTTTGTGGGAAGAGGACGTGAACGTGCGAGACCAGGAGAGTTCTTGGAAGAGGCGGGATTGTCGTTATTCAGATAGCGTATATGTAGCGTTTGAGCTGGGAATGAGGGCGTTCGTTCGGGGAGGCGAGTGAAGATCTTTGTTCCAGTTCGTCGTTTCGCCGTTCCACCACAATTGAATACGCCATTCATCCCACTTAGGCCACACGATCGAGACAGATACGGTTCAACGTGACTAGCCATGCGTATATCGTGGTCGTCATGTAGAATGAATGAGATGTATCATGATCTTGAGCCTCCTCGTCAACGAGGATGTCTTCGCCTGGAGAAGGACACGTCATTAGTAAGGAGCTTGTGTTGCATTGACGAAATAAACCCATTGACCATGTGAACGCGATCCTATTCATTGTATACCTCCTGAGCTCCTTTCGCCGACCATCCCCCGCCCATCTGCTCGTCGAAATTCGCAATTCGCTATATTGTCCAACACGGTGGCCAACATTTCCATGTACAGGGATATCTCGGCCCTTTCGTCAATCTCGACATGGGGTTAGATGTTGACAGAGAGGATACGGGGTGACGGGAATGCGGATGACGAAAAAGAGAGCGCATAGAAACTGCAATTATGAGGGCCGTAAGCGAGCCATGAACGGGAGTAAATGTAAAACAGCCGGTGTCGTTGCTGGGACAGCGATTGTGGACGTAAGGTGAGTCGTAATGCCCGTTCCCATGTTCTCCCGCTATTGAAGCAGGAAAAAGGATGACTTGGCCGCTGGTGTGCGAATTTCGAGGACAAATCTTGGCATCGTGAGGAGGCAACCGATAAGTGCACAACAAGGGGCGAGAGGATGTCGGGATGAGAGAGGATGATGGGGATTCGATGATGACATGGACGAGGGAAGACGCTATATGACGGAGATAATGTTCGCGCAGTCGAAGCAGAAATCAAACATTCGAAGTGTGAATATCGAGCAAGGATGCGGTAGCTGGTGTAGGTGTAGAGTCCAGGCTGACCATGCCGCAGACGAAGGGAAGGGTTTTCCAAAGGAATGGTAGACAGTAAGAGCTGAGAAGTAGAGATTTTCCTCCCAGCGTCGAGGATGGGAATGCTGGCGTCATATTTTCTTCTTCCTCAATTTCACCATCAACGCGCACTCGCAAATCGAAAGACAAAAAATATTAGGGCTAGGCATCGGCATAAGGAGACCGTCGTCATACAACAGCGTAAAATATCGGAGGATTTATGGCTGATTGTGGGGCTTGCGGGGTGGATCTTGGTGAAAAGTCAGTGGAGTGATGGACGGGACGGAACTTGAAGATCGTCATGTAAGGAGAAGCTATGGCTCGCTGAGAATCGTGTATCATGCCTTCACGGAAGTCGAGCTCATAGATGATGGCGTCCTTGTGCAGCACTGAGCGGATTGGCGATCGTTCACGATCAAAGGACTGGGCGAAAGTTGGTGCAGAATAAACGAGGCCATATAACGAAGCGATCGTGACACAGCTGTGACCGGGGAAAGAGGAGCAGGAAAATAAGGACCAGGTCGTAGGCGAACCTGTAGTTTTGATACAAGGAGATGGACGGATGGTCGCGTCGAATACCCAGCGCGCCAAATCGAGCTTTAGCGGTGTCCGTGGAAGCTCGTTCTTGAGCACAGCTCCTTCATCCGAGTGTCGATTATCTGGCAGTTCCTGTTTGACGGCCTCATCTCCAAATTCTAATCCCAACATTCAACTATCAGTTCTCTTCGATGCCGCTTCGTCGAAAATCCCAACCTCAAGTCTGGCCACCAGTCGCGGAACGGCTCTCGACACAACTTCCAGATCTATCACGAAGTTCAACACGAGCTTGGCATGCGAGAGCATTTCGTGGTATGTAGGTGTAGCTAGCCTTTGAATTGGCGGATGAAGGACGCCCTATGGATATTGTTGAGTCCAGGCGGTGCGAAGCATAGTGACGATAGGATAGGCGGAAGCTGAGAGAAGACACGCAATGAGAGGGAGACAGCAATTTCTTGGGCCGAAACCGCAGAGTAGAAGTTACGAACAGGATGTTTTTTGAGGTCGAGACGCAGCTTGTCGAAATTGGTGTGGGGCATCCTATGACCAAATGTTGGCTCCATATTTTCGAAAAAGTCGGCCCATCGAGCTATGACGCGAAGAACCTAATACAATGTCGACCGGTGGAGATGGCAGAACTGCTAGGCCGACACGATGGTCATAGCCCAGGCGCAAACACACGTCAGCACCAGCGTCGGTAAACAAGAGTCCAAGAGAGTCCAAGACCCACGGTTTCGGAGTTTCGCACGGTCCTGTCACCTCTTCCGCCACCTTCCTCAAGCTCGAAATCCTACAAGACACCTTCGTTATGGATTTTCTCGCTTGATATTTGTTTCTTTTTTACCCATCCCGCCCAGCCTGAATTAATACGCGTATATTTGAAAGAATTACACTATTACTCGCTCTCATATCCCATATCTGATACAAGGAAATTCACCGAGCAAACAGTCCCGCCCACCCGGCGGCTCCATTGCTCCGTGTTCCGACCTGAGCGCAGCTCAGAACCTAGGACAACCACTGACCTTGTATCATCCGTGGTTCGGTGAGAGACGAAGCTGGAGGAGAGTCTTCAGTCGGAAAACTGCTATCTACCAGGTCACGTGTACAGGCAAGAGATCTAATCTAATGAGGCGCTCTTTGTAGCTGTATCACATAACAGTGAGAACACAGAAATGGGAGGAGCAGATAGAGGTGACAGAGGAATAAGTTGATGAATTTTGCTGGAGAGCGGCAGTGGGAAGTTGGGCAACTGGTCAGCGTTACTTTACCTCGGTATACCCTTTCCTCATAGATATCAAACATCAGCGGCGCGCCTTATACGCTAAATTTGGTTTGCTAGTGACATTGAGTGATCCCAGTCTGCTCATTACTCCGCCCGGAGGTATTTAGGTATTTCCCTGATTGGTACGTCCAGGAGGAGGATACACACCTCTATTTCCTGGAGGGCTTTTCCTCAGGCCGGCATCATAGCTGCATGCGTTTTGTCTGCGTTGTTGGAACATGAATTGAAGGCTATGCTGTTAAAGGTACCAAATGCACATATATAGTCATTGCCCCCGAAATAGTATTTCAAGGGACTGAAAATGAAAAAGGGCTTAATACACGTGGCAGGAAGAGAGATAAAGCTGTTAGTACCCTCTTTTTCCCTCACCAATTAAACAAAATTTCGATGTTTTATCCTTGAGGTCACTGCCGGTCACCCCGAGGTCTGGGCATGAATGAGAGGGGCGGCCGCGCAAAGGGATGGGTTATGATGGAGAGCGGTAGTGGTATGGTGCGTGGACAGTCAGTGTTGGCTCCATCTGCGTACCCTATCTCCACACACAGCTAATAATATCAGCGCGCCCAGGTATATCTCATTCTTTGGGACTGCCAAGGATATTCCTGTTCGAGCCATAGTTTGCTCTATCGTCATCGCCTAGCCATTTAATCTTCTAGATCGACACGCAAATCAATTCGTCGTCGTCGCGCGAAAGGGAGAGTTACTGTACCGGGTATGGAGGGGTAGGTCCAGCAAAGCGCACTCCGATTTACATGAATTATGACCTACTTTCCTGGAAACGGGTACGTTATTTTAGGGATAGGGTTTAAAGGAAGAAAAGAATCAGGGCTACCCTTCGCAGTGGCGCAGTGAATAGGATTGTGGTCAACGTGCCAGCGATCGTTTCTTCATGCGTACGACAATCCTGACCACATAAATTTTGTGACTGCAACACATCACAGAAAACGCCTTTTATGTGTAGTTCGGAAATTTTCGAAGAAAAATATGTGGAAAAAAACTACGAAGTATGTAATTATATATGTTGACAAGGTACCAAAGGAATCTAAAGAATGTTTCTATTCATTAGGGAATAAATACTGGGGAGCCTCTCAGAAAAACTTGAACCCTGAAGTCAGGTTAGTGACGCCCTTTGGATCATACTTTTGCTGAATCGACCTCAACTTCGGCACGTTAGGTCCGAAGAGAAGGGAAGGCGGAGTGTCGAATGAAGCGTAGTTAGGATAGAGGATACCTTCAGGGGGCTCGACGGGCTGGAGTCCACCTGCCGCGGAAGCAGCAAAGTCTCGGACACTGGTTTGGAACGACTTGAGTAGGTCAAATAAGAAATCATCTTCCTTAGGATCGGACCAGTAAAGGTTAACGACTGAAGGTGCGAGGAACTTTCCAGGAGGGTGGAAGTATGCCGCCGGGCCGTTGACCTGGTGGTCGAAAACGGTGTTAAGCATAGGCTCGACGGGCATGCTGAAACCAACGGCCGAGTGGTTGAATGCGAGTGCCCCGTAAATCTAAGAAAAAGAGAATCTCGTTAGAATATTCAGTGGATGAAAATTATTTCAATTGAACATGCCTTCACTTGTGTGGCGATCTCTTGTAGGACAGGGATGGTATAGTTATTAATTGAAATTGAGCGCCACAACACCCTGGGTGTGCCCTGAATTCCGCTCGAAAAAGCAGTGACCAATCTGGTAAGAGAGGTAACGCTAAGTGACGATGAAGCAGATGGAACGGCGAGAAGACGATCGAAGGTTCCAGGTGGAGGAGATGGTCCATGATAGTAATAGAAGACGGAAACGAAGAGACCTGACGGATGTCATAGATTAAATTTGGACCTTCAATGATCAGGAGGTAGAAGCCCTTACCTCCCAAAGACGGATCAAAATTATAGGCTACTCCAATAACAGCCTTGGGGTCGGCATTTGTGTCCTGGAAGTCGCTAATCTCCTTGGAGAGGGTGGTTATGTTGCCGTCTCCGTTCACAATGACAAGTCCTCCCCACACTGCAGGTTGCTCGATGGCTTTGTATGTAATCGCCGTTACAATGCCGAAGTTGTTTCCCCCTCCCTTAAGACCAAAGAAGAGATCAGCGTTGGAGGTGTTAGTGGCAGTCACCACCTTGCCGGTGGGAAGTGCAACCTCGAATTCGACCACAGTATCGCAAGAAACCCCGACTTGGTTCGTGGTCCAAGAATAGCCTCCTCCTAGAGTGAATCCACCGACGCCGACGCCAGAAACACGACCAGCAGCGATGGAGACGTTGAAAGGTTCCAGTGCCTGGTACACTTCCTCTCCCAATTGACCAGTACCAACTTTGGCGGTTCCGGTAGTACTATCAAAGCTAGTCCGGTTGAAGCGGGTCAGGGAGATATGCACGCCAGGCGTAGAGCTCCAGCCTGGGTTAGTGGCATGCCCTCCAGATTTGACAGCGTAGGGCGTGCGCGCTTGACCAACGATAGTGAGCTGCTCGATGTGGTGTTAGCAAAATAAACAGAGAACGAAAATTTCTTTGCTACGTACGATCTTAGCTGCGTCTTGTGGAGTCCCAGGTTCGACGCTGCAAGTCGAATTCTGAGTACTTGTCGCATATGCGTGAGAGATATCGGCGCTGTACTGAGGTGATCCTGAAGAGAATTTGTGTCATTCCTAAGCCCCGTAAAATAAAACCCATGAAAACACGAACCAGGATAGAAAACTTCTGAAGCGGGGGAGATGGCTCGCTTAATTTCCTTGCAGGTGTTGAGGAAGTTCGCAGCGGAGGCGCCAGACGCAAGAAGAGATAAGAGTGTCAAGCATTTTGCTTCGAACATTCTCATCTTGACAAGAAAGAAATGGGCTGGGTGCTTCCTATAAGTTCAACTGGAGGCCATCCCACCCCATATTTGAAGTACTTCAAACGGCGGCCGCTATACTCACCATCAGGATTGCATCAGGACCCACCACATCGGAATCGGCACTCCATTGGAACCGGATGAAACCTCTATAAAACCAGGAACAAGTGATGCAGATTGTCACATATGTACTACATAACATATCCATGATCGCAGTAAAGGAGGAAAAACCCCGACAGCACGGAGTCAACCAGGATTTGACAGGAACGATGGGATTATGTAATAGGTACTCACGTTCAACTTGTCAGGACCCAGGCAAGACCCAAGTTTAATTCTGATCCCCCAACTCGCAATGGGGATGTGCTGTCAAGGTTCTACCCGTCTACGTATCATTATTGTGTTTGTATCAGAATGAAGATTTCGCATCATGTCTTGTGTAGTAGGTACTCACGTTTGACTTGTCGGGACTTGGTCGGGACTCGGGACCCAGGTTTGACTCGGTTCACCATCGGAACTCTCAATTGCAGGCGGGTGGTGTCCAAAATTTTGGCTGTTTGAGACCACCAAATCTTCGAATCTATGTCCACGAATTTGGCGATTTGAGGCGAATTTCGCTGGCCGCCGCTGGCCTCTGTCCAAAATTTTGGCTATTTGAGGGCCGATTTGGCTAAATGTGGAAAATTAGCACCCTAACCCTAAAATTAATCATAATATGATACATGAAGGAATAGGCTTTAGCAGCTATATAGTTAGAAGAGCCCTAAATGCGTTTCTGTTTCTTGGTGGAAAATCGTACCATTTCGGGACATCACGTGCCTTTTTCTCATTACAAAGGCTTTTACACGTGATCAGAAAATCCTCTTTTTGACGAGCTCTTCCGGGTTCCCTTGGCGTCAACGGTCAGACGCTTGTCAGTATCAAATCGCCTTAGCCTCCGATCCCATATTCCTCTGTCCCACTTCACCATTTTTCTGCGTGCTTACAGTGCCAAGACACGACCACCGGCAAAGGCTTCTTCTTCCAACCTGGGACGCGTCCGACATCGACAACAGACTCTAATATGCGAGAGTCTTCTCGACGATTAATCATGGAGAGGAGCGATGGGACAAGATTTTCGGAAGGAGTGACTTGAACAAGGGTGGGAGGGATTTATCTGGTCAGTCCTTTGCATTCGTCGCCATAGTCGATCTTCATACTTCCAATAGTGGCGACTTGCCATATAGAGCCTTAGTGGAAGGGAGCTGGACAGAAATGGATGATTTGCTTTCGCCCCAATAATCCTGGGGGGTGCACCCCAGATGGCCTACAATGGGTAGAATTGCCTTGGCCAGCTGTTTCTCTTGTCAATGTACCCCATCGACGACCCATCCTTTTCCAGGCAAAGACTCACATACTCAGCAAGACCATGCTAGCTTATCTCTTCTAGAGGAGGACCACAAATCCTATTGACCTCGCTAGTCATGCTGATTCGTACCTGTGGCGACCTTGATGCTTCGTGCGGGAGGAATGGTTGAACCAATTCCATGACAAACGCGAACAAATGACTCTCTTCCAACCGACCACCCTCATTCCCACTTGGACGCCACATATACGCGATTCTGGAGTAACGACAATTCTGCCTCTAGACCCGCCGCATCCTCGCTCCACAACGCCATCCATCCATCCGAGTTTGTGCGACAAGAAAGCTTGCACAACCCCCCCGGCCTGTATACACTCTCATCGCACCTTGCCTCACTTTCCCTTGTTGCACCCTCTCCTCTTTGGTCGTCTCGACTACCTCCCATTGGATCCTGCAGAACCAGTGGCTAGCACCTCTCGTTCAGTCGGTAGGACGGGTCCAGCACGGGCTGTTCAACCCGCCGTTGGGCCAACAATCACCTTTCCCAACAAACAACGGTCGCGACTCGACCGCAGCTAGTTCACAACTCATTTTTCGTGTCCATCCGTCTACCTGTGCCGATCGATAACACCTAGGTCCGTCTGCGGCTGTCTACTGAGTCTGGTTGCCGAGGAATCACTGACGAGGTGGTCTTTACATCTGCATTCCATGACAGCGAGAATGCTGAATTGGGAGGAGTAGATGGGGGAGACAGGGATAAGTTGGCGAATTCTGGTAGAGGGCGGTAGTGGGAAGTTGGGTAACTGGCCAGACCTCGGTATACCCTTTCCTTACAGATATCCAACTCTAGCGGCGCGCCTTATATGCTACAAGTTCGTCAACAATAGGAAATTGGAACTTCTGGGAGCTCGCGAACGCGCGTGCATGCCGCCATCGAATAGCGGTTCTTTGTCCCATTGTTGTGGATTTAGCGACGTCACGAATCAAGTCAACTTACTTTTTATCATATGTTCAATGCGGATTAATAACGACTCTCATCCCTGTCTATCAAGGTGGGTCCCCGGCGCTACAATAACTCGTGCTATCCTCCTCGTAGTATCCCTCCCTTCCGCAAGTCGCTCAAGATCAATAGTCGGCGAGTTTCATTCCACGCCGATCTTGGCGTAGCGTACCGACACGGACTACGCAGAGCGTCGGAATCCGGTGGATAAGCCATGCAGTTCTAGAACGGTGAACTCGACAAGGAAAAGATCATTTCCTCGTCGTTCTATCTGCCCAATCGTGTTACAGGTTTCATCCGGTAACAGTGAGCTCGATATATTCATTGTACACCATCCGACCATTGTACTAACCGCTGTTTAAGTTTCCCTTCCTCTCCTCGCCGTCGCACAACACCACCAGCACACAAGCATGATCTATCTTTACCTTAGCGTTCACAAGGCTATCGTGTTCCGAGTGGGCCGAGTATGGCTATATGCATACCACCACTTGATGTTGGTGGCGTACTCGCGATGCTTGTTTATTCAATCCTCCGGGTCTCTACTCGCCCTTGCTTTGGTCTAAGTGTCCAATCCCGCTTGAATCCCCTTGTAACTCTCTTCGGACCACGTCCTGCCCTTTCCATTTCCCTTTCCCTCCGAGTTAATCACCACAATTCCGCGAAGCTCACCACTAGCAACTCCAAAGAAAGTCTCAATGACCATCATCACGCACACTATATATTCTGTGGCGAGGGTAGTTATTGAGTGCCTCGCTATATTTCCAGTCGCTAGTGGAACCGCCGAGCGCGCATCCCCGTGTCAGTTGTATTCATTCCTATTTCAAGTTTCTTTCTTTGATTTTTTGGTGGCCCTGAAGACATCGCTGCATCATCGGCTTCAGTCCGTGTCACTGACCAATGTTTACCATTCAAATGTACCACCAACAACCAAGCCTCCAGGGATATCAATATTCGTGCCCTGATCTTCCCGCGCCCACTTTTCATTTTGAAAGTTGCTTACGAGTTACAAATATAGTTGCGTCTGTTCTACCTCTGAGCAGTTCAAAAGGTCA
>Ga0307517_10012053_pt1 | contig 11921 bp, 11 predicted proteins | sample 23_EM_MG_FD_194515 | JGI IMG/M metagenome (GOLD analysis project Ga0307517, IMG submission 194515) | Populus trichocarpa ectomycorrhiza microbial communities from riparian zone in the Pacific Northwest, United States - 23_EM | ecosystem: Host-associated > Plants > Roots > Unclassified | place... | reverse complement strand
TCGCTTCCTCTTCCTGGTAACTTGCAAGTTAAAATGATAGGTAGAACTCATCCATTTAATTTGTTTACAACTAAAGGGTTTTGGGATGCAAAAGGTTTCTTGGATCTTTTTAAACAATTTGAATTTGAGGTTAGGATCCTAAAGTCTTTTCTTGATGGATTAATGGGTAGATGGGGTTTGTATGGGTTTTTCTTATTTAATAAACATTGATTCAAGGTTTATTTTCTTTTTTTAGATTCACGTGGGTATCCGGATCAGCTTGCATGTACCTCGACTAATCTCATGAGCTCTGAAGTTAACGACTATGTAAGTCTTCAATGATTATGAGGTTTGTGGGACTCGAACTGGTGACCTCTGAGGAGCAAACTTAAAGTCTGACTAGTTGATCTACACCTCTCAAGGTTTATTTATTATTTTTTCTCGATATAATTGGTGGGGGAGATCAAGATATGGTCTTGATTAATGGGTTTATCTTGGTTTTTGAGTCTTAGGTTGCTATCAAATTATGAGCTTTAAATCTTGATCAATGAAATTTTAGAGATGATCTTTATAATTTTTCACAAAACAAAAAATTCATTGATTGGAAAAATTATGAGGCTGGACATAAATAATAAGTATTGGTTTTAAAAACGCTCATTATTAGGATTATGACCGCAAATAATTTTTCATCACAACATAGGCTTCCACACTCCTGATGATTTCTTAGTTTCTAATTTTTTTGTGGATACATGAGGAAAAATCTACCTGACATTTTCTCTTTGTAGGGGTAAGTTGAACAGAGTTGTCATATATAGGTTTCTTCATGAACACAAGGGAGCTTCAAGTTGAATTTTGTTAATTAGAGTTAGAAAGTCATAAACTTTGAAAACCTTGAAAAAAATTAACATTGTACTAGAAGAACTCAGCACTGTCATTCACTATCTTTATTCCTTTCTTGGTTACAAATGATCTTGTATTCCACGCTCCTGTGAAAACTTTTATGTAAAAAGATTTAAGGCTTTCGAATAGAGATATGTTAATGATCCATCACGGGAATATATATCTCTTAACAATCCATCTGGAATTTTGAGCTGATAAGGGGAGATAAAAATAGAGTTATGCTCAAGGAATTTAGAATTTGTTTGCTTAAGTTTCTGAAAAGGATTTGTGTTCATGGAATATTTTTATTTCTGAGTATTATGGATAACATTATTGTAATTATGAATTCTGAATGATAATTTTATTGTTATGAGGCTCCAAGTGCTCTTTAGTAATTAAAATGAATATAATGACAAACTTCTAAACACTCAAATATTTGCTTTTATAATTTTTTAACAAATGAAGTTGAGGATGTAAATTATCATTTAACATGTAAATCTCATAATATAAATTATAATTTTTTAAAATAAGGTAGGAAAGTGAAAACGTGACTCTATATACACACACACACACTATACTTTAAAAGGCATGGGAAAAACACTATATATTTACTATGAATATAGAATATTCATTGTATTATGAACGATATTGTAGTGCCGTAGGAGCGTTGTCTTTGTTGTTTTTTTTTTTAAAAAAAGTATTGTTGGGGGCGTTATCTTTTCTGTTTTCTATATTAAAAGTTTGTGGATCTGACTTGGTAGCCAGATTTAAGTCGCTTCCAACAGGTGCTAAGTCTGGCTTGGTAGGTATGAGAAATGCATTGTACATTTATTGTGGACATAGACTCTTTTGCACTGTAGTGTGGACCACACTATAAATATAGAATATTTGCACTGTGGATGACACCGCAACACTATGAGGGCATTGTCTTTGTTTTTTTTAGTCAAAAAGTGTTGCTGTGGGACATTGTTTTTTCTGTTTTATGTATCAAAATCTAGTAAGTCTGGCTTGACAGGCAGACCCAATCCAAATCACTTCTAATAGGTGCCAGATCCGGTGTGGCAGCCAGATCCAACGATATTGGGCTTGGCTCGCAACCTGATCTAATAATATTGGGTCCGGCTCGCAGCCAGACTTAGATATGTCCAATTTTATTTTTTTTTGCCTCTTTACATTTTTTCTTTTCTCTTATGTAATTTTTTTTTTCATATGGTAAAGAGGAAATAAAATGATGAGATTTTTTTTTTATATTGTATAAAAGTTGGGTGATGATAATTCTTTTTCATTTGAGGTTGGGTTAGTTGAATTGTTTTTCTTTCAATAGAGTTGAGTTCTGCTGCTCAATGGGATCCAATAGTGTTGAGCCTTGCTACTGACATGATTCAATTGAGTTGGGTTACCGCCAAACCAAAAATAAATTAATACACTCTCTATACTTTTAATATTTTTTTTTATATATTTTTTAAAATTTATTATTGACCGGTACGAATCACCAACGATTATACACAAGTGTGTGTATATATATATATACACTCCTCATATGCACATGCCATGGTGTTAATAATAAGTAATTTTATCAATTAGCAATAAATAACTGGCTGACCTCGAAGGACAAAACCGAACAGAAGGCCTACAACCTCGAAATAGAAAAATCTTACAGTCAATTCACCCATCCGTGCAGAGATTAAAAAAAAAAAAAAAACAGCACAAAATCAAAAGGAAGCAGGAAGCTCCAACAAGGTGACCACTGTCTTCTCTTCTCCTCTCCTCCTCGTTTCGATCCCAGCTTCAACAACCAGCCCAAAGCAATAACTCTCTCCACGTATCTTCTTCTTCCCTACCTCAAAAAGCCATAGCAAACCAGGCAAACCCCTAGAACTCAAACTAGACAAAATTAAACACACGCACACACAAAATATAGTTAAAAACATGAAGTTGTCTACGAAACCATTATCGAGTCCGGGTCGGACAGAGAAGTACTACCCACCACCATTGATGAGGTTCTTGAGAATCAATGTTGGTAGCAGAAGTAGACGTAGGTCACGTTCAAGTCCAATGTTTGTTAGAAAGAAAAATACAACAATCGAAACTCAAGAACCCTCCTCTCCAAAAGTCACCTGCATGGGTCAAGTCCGGGTCAGGCGGTTCAAACAAGCCAATATCCGGCCCGGAAAGCCCAAAAAACGCCTGTGCAAATGGATCCAAAAAACCCTACTTTGTCATCACCATTTAAGTAGAAGAAAACTCAAGCGTAAGTCTTTTACACCTTCTTGGCCTAAATGGGCTCATTTCTTTCGTGTCGGATTTAAGAGAAAAGGCAAAATTAGCGAGGATTGTAATTCTTCAAAGGCTGAACCAAACTATGGTGTCAGAAGTGAAGATTTTGAGCAAGAAAGTGAACAAGAAAAAGAAATGGAAGCTAAAATTTATGTCTCTACAGCTATTACACCACCAAGGAATGCTTTTTTACTGACTAGATGCAGATCTGCACCGTACCGTTCTTCTTTAGCGGGAAGATCTTGGGGGTCACCATCGGAGATTGGAAAAACAAAGCAGAAACAGTGTAGTACACAGCAGGAAAACATAGAACATGGAAGTCCCACGTCGTTAAGAGAGCCTGTTTCTGAAGAATCTGATAAAGAATCAAGTTTGCATCCAGAAATGGAAGTAAAGATTAGTTTTCTCAAAGAATTTGAAGGCTCTATCACTTCAATCAGGGAGGGAATTGCAAATTCTGCAAACATTAAAGAGTCAAATACAGAGGTGGTTTCCGCTGTACGGCCTTTGATACTCACAAGAAGTAAATCTGAACCGGCGAGAACTGGTGAGAAGCTTGATCCGGAATTGAGTTTCTGGAAGAAGAGAAGGTTGGGTTCCACGTAGTTAATTAATTGTTAGTTACCACCACATTAAATATTTTAATTACTACCTTTTGTTTATTTTATCTTGGAAAATGAAATGAAGATAGTTTTTTGAAACTTGTAAACTATAATTATGGTTATTTTTATAAATTCAGACATCTGGTGCTGTACGGGAGAATCTCCATTAGTTCTGTGGAAAATTTCATATTTGGCAAAATAATCTTGCAAAATGCAAACTAGCCCAACATGATTAACATGATTATATATATATTTTTTAAAATACAATAATTTTGTTGGATGTGTTCATAGTTTTAAAACTCGGCTCGGCATGTCGATCCGGAAGCCGGCCGATCTGGGGCTGTAATTGGACCGGGTTGAAGAAAAAACAGGGGAAGAAAAAGCCTAGTGTGACCCAGCTGACCAGGCGGGTTGACCCGACAATCCGCTTGACCCGGCAAAACCTGGTCAAAAACCCGGTTGCAACCCGTTGACTTTTTTTTACTAAAACGACGTCGTTTTGATTTTTTTTTAAAGAATTGACCCGGACAACCCAGTGACCCAGTCAAAATCCGGAACCCGAGTCTTGAACCAGACCGGGTCTAAAATCTATGGTTGTGTTACTAGAAGTAACATAATAATAAAAAAATTTATTGGTTATGTTTGTTCTAGCAACACAATCAGGATTTCAATTGGTTTGTTGTGTTAATGGAAAGAGCGCAATCAATTGAGATTCAATTGATTTTATTTTTTATCTTATACTCACATGGCGTATAATCTTTGATTTAAATTTTGCACTTGAAAATGCTTATTTTTATATTTCAAACAACCAATTTGGTAATTATTTAAGGTATAATTTAAGTGTTTATAATCTTTTCAAGTGTAAACCTAACCAATTATACCTATAAAAATAAAATAAAATACAAACTTATCAACCATCTAGGTGGTGGCCTAGTGGTAAGAGCTTGAGACCAAGAGGTTTGCTCCCTCTGTGGTCTCAGGTTCGAGCCCTGGAGTTGCTCATATGATGGCCACTGGAGGCTTACATGGTCGTTAACTTCAGGGCCCGTGAGATTAGTCGAGGTGCGCGCAAGCTGGCCCGGACACCCACGTTAAACTAAAAAAATAAAAAAAATACAAACTTATCATTGAAAAATATAAATGAAGAATCACATTAACCCAATTATATTATGTCTAATTATATCTAACTACATCTAATAATTAGTTCATGGTTGTTTATTGCATGCTACTTGTAGGCGAGTCCGTATCATCCGAATTGTGTCTTGGAAAACATGTATATCCTTGTCCTCACAAAGCTACCTCATCCTCGACTATTGCAATTTCTAAGATGTGAAGCCTCCCCTGACCACATCTAGTTCAAAATAGCAAGATGCAAACCAAATGTCCTTAATGGAGTGTACAACATCATAGGTGGTATCATGAGAAAACACTACTTAATACATAATAAAACATATATATATATAATGTTATGTTGAAAAAAAAAACTAATACATCCCAATTTATTATACTACAGTGCATGGAGTTCGTACCACATACAAGAGAGCCCCAAAATATGGTCACATTCACATGTGATAAAATGATGCATATATGCATGTATTAATCTATGTTAACAACAACATCAATGGTGGGATGTTGTTACTCAAGGATGCACAATCTCCTTGAATGTCATTGGTTGATATAATCCACATATGTTACCAACCAATTATTATCGTTTTTGTTAAAATTTCTTTATGTAGTCTGAATCTTTAATTTTCGCACATTCTTGGCAAATTTTAAGTCCTGACTTAAAACACATCATTCTTTCTTGCCTGGATGAATTATTAGGCCTACCATATATAGCTGGAAAGCTTAAGATGTCTAGTTTCAAGAACAGCTTGAATCGCAGAAAAATGTCATTGGTAACTACCAATATGTCTCAAACAGTACATAAAGGTCTAATTTTGCAGATTTGACAAGATTTATCTAGTAACTTTGACTCTCTGAAAGAATATGTTCTTGAACTCTATTTGTCTTGAAAAGTTACCAAAATATATTTCCATGTGTTTAGTATCTCCCTATAAAATGCCAGCTCGTTATGATGTATGGTTTGAGAGATATGCTTGATCTCGTAAAGCTTGTCAGCAGACATTTTAAGGTCGAATTCAGACCTGACTTGGTTTGTATCATTCTCTCTTTCTTTAAAAGATTCAACTTCAAATATGTAACATGGAAAACATCTTCTAAGGCCAACAAATTAGTACCAAGCTAAAGAATAACATCATCATCAAAACCAATAAGAACCTTGTTAGCAAAGAAGGTCTCACTGATATATAAGGTCTCCTTTTCAACCATCTTCTTCTTATTCAATTTTAATTGTTCCTTATATATTTACTTAGGTGTCAAAGATACAAAAGTTATAGGTCTTTCATTCATCTCAAAAGAATACTTATTTTCCACTTCATCATGCATAACTCTCCTATGGTCTACCAAGCAGCAAGTGACTAGCTTGCATTGGCACAACATCACATAACACTTCATCATAATATTTACCAATGGAAAAAGCAATAAAAACCTGCTTATTCACTTTCATTTAACCATCATCATTCAACCACTGTAATTTATAAGGTATGAGATATTTGACAATGTGCAAGTTCAACTTTCTCACCAATTCAGTATTAGCTACATTAGTGCAACTACCACCATGTATAATTAAGCTACATGTTTTATTATGAACATGACATTTTATATGGAATATGTTCTTCTTTTGACCTTTTAAATTATCCACCTTGACATGTATATTCAGTGCTCTCCTCACTATAAGTGCCTATTTCTCAACCAAATACTTAAGACAAATATCATTAGCATCCTTTAATAATGGATCTTCTTCTCTTCATCCTCCCCATCGGTCTCAACCTTAGTATTAGCTTTCATAACCATGACTTTTTTTTGGACACTATGAAGCAACATTACCAAAACCCAGACAACGAAAGCATTTAATGTCACGGTTACGAGAAGTAGGATTAATATTGTTACCTTTAACAATAGTCAAGGTGTCTTTCTTCTCTCTAGGGTATTCAACCTTGCCTTCCTCATTCTTATATGATGGACTACCCCTAGTGTGTTAGCCTTGAATTGGGTTTCCAAGGTTTTGAAGGGTTTAATGGTTAGCTTTACCAAATAGTACCTTTTTGTTTAAGCTGTTTCTCCACCTTCATGTCCATATGCACCATCTCCTCTAATTCCATCTAATGATGCAACTCCATAATATGAGATATATCATGATTAAGTCCATTCATGAATTTAGCCATAATAGCCTTCCTATCCTCCTCAACATTAACCCAAATCATAACAAGTTTCATCTCCTTAAAGTATTTATCAACACTCTTTGTACATTTACTCAAACTTTGCAACCTTTAATATAATTATCTATAATAATAGTTAGGCACAAATCTCCTTCTCATAATAGATTTCATCTCATCCCAAGTACCAACTTGCCTCTTATAATTCCTCATATGGTTTGTCACTAACTGATCCTACCACACAATAGTATAATTAGTAAAAATAATCATAACAAACTTGACTTTCTTGAGCTCTGAATAATTATGACACTAAAAAATCCACTCTACCCTTTTCTCCCATTCTAAATAAACTTCAAGATTATTCTTCCCTTGAAAAGCTAATATTTTCATCTTAATTGTATCTAAATCTCCACTTAACTCAACGTTATGGTCCTGGTACCTATAATTACCCATCTGACCAAAATTATCACCATATCTTTCCCTTACAAACTAACAATTCTGTTGTTGTCCAAAACATTCCCAAAGTCTCACGGACACATCTCCAAAATTAACATCACTCATGTCCGTATTATCAGCCACAAACTTATCCATATTAGTGTTAACTCACATAACATCCCTCCTAACATTAAATTCTCTTCGCTTAGGCATAATTTGAACCCTACCATGATTGTCGCATGTGCCCGTGTGGCGTCGATGACGGTTTCATCGTTGTTTGTTGATTTGAGAGTCGCCATCTAGTATTTAATTCAGGATTATTAGGAAACCTGGGTGTACTGGTCTTTGTTAGAAATTCACAAGTAAGAGACTGGTTGTGGTTAGGGAAGGTATTACACCCCTAGCGCACCCCACCTGAGGTAAGCTACTTTATGATTTAAAATGTTTTTGAGATTTTGACGGTTTGTCTTATTATCGGTCTATCTTCTTATATGATAATCAGGAATACATCTTACATATAAGTTTGTAGTCTTGGATACTAAAAGAGAACAAAATATTTTTTTGGTATTTTTTAAAATATAGGCCAAATTCTCAAGGTTTTAATAAACTGGTTATTAAATCACAAAATATATACAAAAACATATTCTTAAATTTTCATGTGAAATACAATGTGATTTTTTTATATTTTGTTTTAGAGAGCAGGCTATATGCAAATTAAAACATTTAATCTTTTTTGTTTTTTGGGTTCTAACATTTAAAAACATACATAAAAAACAAACAAACACCCACACATTCTCTTTTCACTACGTTTACTCACACACCAATTACATGTTCAGAATTACATGTTTACAAAGTAATCCAACAACAATTTAAATACACATTTCAACATCAAAAAATTACAAAATAGACATTTCAAAGGTAAAAAATTATCTGGAAAAAGTTGCTTGGACTTGGGAATAGTGTTGGAAATTTTCGGGTCACAGGAACAATGGTGGTGGGTTTGCTCCATTTGCCATCGCCACTGGCAGTGCGTGGGTTCACGCGTCGCCGCGAGAAAAACCAGGAAACAAGGAGGGATCTGGATTGACTTCTTTCCCTCTTCCCTTCCCTACCGGCAGTGAGGGCCACCGTCACCTGCAAAACAAAGAAACATAAACAACTTTTGATTTTAATCTTTTTTAGATCTGTTTAGTTTCTCTGCCTTCTCTCTTCCTCAATTCGTTTTGTGTTTCTTCTTCTACTGGTGGCAGATCTGGCGATTGGATAGCTCATGGTTGATGGTGAGGGAAGAGACGGAGGTCTGTGGGCTGGAAGGTTTTAGTGGAGGATGGTATTTGCTGATGAAGGAAGATCTATTAGCTGAGGGGGAAAAAAGAAATGGTGTATGCGAGGAGGTTGCTGCAAGGGAGGAAGGAAATGAAGGGAAATGAAAGTGAGGGGGAAGATGAGGATAGTTGTGGGTCGGCTGAGAGAGGAGAGGCTGGTTCAGGTGGTGACTAGTTTGGCAGAGAGGGATGGTCTGGTGAGGAGTTGAAGGTTTGTGTTAATAAGGGAAGTGGGGAGACTCGGTTTAGTAGAGAGGAAGATGGGAACGACTGGTTATGGTAGGAAGAAGGTTACTAACACGATCAAAGAGTTGATGTCCTCTCCCAAGTGTAGCAGTGTCGAAATAATAAATAACCCAACAAGATTGGGGTCGAACCACAGGGAGGTTAACTATATAAACTACAAATAAAGAAATAGATAATAACAGAAAAGGAGTTGAAGAGAGCTTTGAGATGCGATATTGATGTAAGGATTTACAAATATAAAACAATTGTCAAGGTTAGAGGATCCAATAATGATATTTCAAATAAGTATAATATAAACTCTTTTTATTATTCAAATGGAAACCACACACAAAGGAGGTTCCAATCAGTTTATAATTTATTAACATGATTATATTAATTATCTTATTTGAGTAATGCCAATACTTATAAATGTTGTCAAGTATTCATGGTGATAGCTTATGTTAACAACAAATCAAGTTCCTTTCATAGCACAAGTGTCGGTTATACCATACAGTTGGGCTATGAAAGTGCCAAGTATTTGTTGTACCAAGGGTTGTTCAACACTAATCTAGATTAACCATTTAACAAGCAAGGTATTAAGAGTGAGTAAGATAATAAATACAAAACATGTTAGTATTGAACATTAAAGTCCATGTTGAGTTTATACTATACTTATTCTTACACCATTAGTGTAACATTTTCACCTTGACATAATAAACTTAGCTGAATATTAAAATAAGAGAAACATAGATAAACAAGATAAGAACATAATTATACAAGTATAGTAAAGGAAATGAAAAGCATAAACAAGAGATTAAGGAAAATATAACATGGAATAAAACTTGAACATTACAAAATACAAAAAAAAAGAGTGATCTTGATTTGAACACCAAGATGCCTAAATATATGGCAAATGCCTCCTTTTATAAGCCAAAATTCAAAATTATTGATTTGATGACTAATTGTTGAGTGGGTGGCCACCTCTTGACTTGGTAACAATCTTTATCTTCTTGTCTGCAGAAAACGTCATTCCTAACATCAGAATTTGAACAGATAGTCCTCATGAAAGTTCTGGGAAATTGTCTCAGCTTTCCAACAAAACAAGAATGAGGTCATTTGGACTTCTCAAACTCGAGATATGGGCTGAACACTGAACATTGTCTGGGTTGCAGGACAGATTCCGACTTCTCTATTGTTGCTACAATTTGAACTTGAAAACAGTCATTTTGAATCTTGGACTCTTCATGAAAGTTTTAGGTCTATGTCTTAGCTTTTTATCCATATAAACCAGATCTAAATTCAAGTTCTACAGCTCTAGTTATGATCCAATAACCGAATGGTGTTCCAATTTGAATTCAACCAGTATCTCTTTTCTAAGCTTAGCCCTCTTTTTATCTTCTCAATTTCAGTAGTTAAACTCATCAATCAATTCTTTAATTTATATGATAGGCCTGCATTTAAAATGAATATTTATCATAAATTAAATGTATCTTATATTATCAGACTTGTTATTGTAAAACATGCTCTAGTTAAGGAGTTATTGATACTTCAAGTGCAACATGATGATATAAAACCTTGATAAAAATACACTTTTAAGTACTAATCAGTTGTAAAATTTTGTAAAGGGTCGGCCATAGCTAAAGGGACAACTAATTATGAAATATTGATTGAATGGACAAAACTTGGTAAAGGGTCGCCCATAGCTGAAGGGTGGACAAAATGTATTGTGTGATAAAATGCATGTGGATGTTCATGCTTGAAATTGTGTGATTCTGCTGGATCCTAATAACAAACTGTGTGCTAGAACCGAAATGCATGTAGATGTCCATGCTTGAAATTGCATGATTCTGCTGAATTCTAATAACAAATTGTGTGCTGGAACCAAAACACATGTGGATGTTCATGTCGAATTGTGTTGTCTGCAGCGAATCAGCTGCCGAATTATGTTGTTTGCAGCGAATTAGTTTTCGCTGCCGAATTAGGGTGTCTGTAGCGAATTAGTTTCGCTGCCGAATTGTATTGTTAGCAGCGAATCAGTTTTTGCTGTCAAATTATGGTGTCTGCATTGAACCAGTTTTGCTGACGATTCTGTGTTCTGGAGAATCAGTTCGCTGACGAATCTGCATCACCAGCGAACCAGTTTCACTAACGATTCTATGTTCTAGAGAATCAGTTCGTTGATGAATCTACGTCACCAGCGTACCAGTTTCGCTGCCAATTCTGCATTCCAACAAATCAGTTCGCTGGTGAATCCGCGTCACTAGCGAACTAGTTTTCGCTAACTAATTTCTGCAATACATTTACGTATTTGAATTGGTCCAGTGACTAAAATGATTGCATTGTGTGATTGTGTAATATGTGGAACACTTAAATGTGAACATGTGGATTCTTGAAATATGATGGTGATGAGTCATGTGATTTCAAAATGCAGATGTGCTGATTTGTGACCATTAATGTGTTAAGTGGTGCGACCGGGATTGGATCTTCGACCGGGTAGGGACACCCCACAAGAGGAACATGTAGGTGGTTTCCACATGACTTAGGAGTGATTGATGTAACATGGGGAAGTGATCGCTTATGCGTCGAGACAGTTAAAGACTCATATAGAGAATTACCCGATACACGACCTGGAGTCGGTTACTGTGATATTTGCTCTGAGAATCTGGGGCACTATCAATACGAGTCCCTCTAATTTCAAGGACAAAATTTATATTAGGAGGGGAGAATGTAAACATCCAATAAAAAAGGTAAAGCCATAAATGACTCCACCGTCATTGTCAATTTCTAAATCAACAGCGACACAGTATTTCGTTGCTGATTTCTGAATCAATAGCAACACAGTTTTTGGCTGCCAATTTTTTAAACGGCAGCGGTATGGTTTTTGTTGTCGATTTCTGAATCAACAACGGCATAATTTTTTC
>Ga0307517_10012052_pt1 | contig 11921 bp, 8 predicted proteins | sample 23_EM_MG_FD_194515 | JGI IMG/M metagenome (GOLD analysis project Ga0307517, IMG submission 194515) | Populus trichocarpa ectomycorrhiza microbial communities from riparian zone in the Pacific Northwest, United States - 23_EM | ecosystem: Host-associated > Plants > Roots > Unclassified | place... | reverse complement strand
TTCTAAAGAAGCATTTATCCTTCATGTTTACCCATCACCCATATCACCTTCTTTTTTTTTTACTAATTGTTATTTTAAGATGATAACCATGCTTCACTTTATATTCTCTTAACACATCCCTAAAGTGATGGACATTATTAAAAATCTTACACTCTTTAAAATTTATTGAACTATCAACTGAAAGCTTAAATCTCTTGTATTTAAATTTGGATATTGGATCTATATTTTTTTCCTGCCCCTACTAGTTTTGTCCTAACTACTATTAGATTTGTCACTCAAATCAATATCAATATCATCATCTTCACTACCAAGTTTCCATTCCTTCTTAGAATCAAAGACATCATCTAAAGTATTCTCCATGACATAATCACTATTAATGACATCAATCCATTCATCCTCATCTTTATTGGCAAATTCAAACTTTTTTTTTATCTGAAAGAATATAATCATCATATATATTATCACTATCATCATCACACTTATTTTTATTAGTAGGACACTCAACACCAACACTACGAACATCTTCATTCTTTTTACCTATTCCTTTTTCACCAATTAATAAAACTACTTTATTACTTCTATTCGCATCATCATCATCATTAAAATATTTAGAACTAGGTAGCGTACTATCATTAAGTTTACCTAAGTAGCATTTGGGCATTTAGAAATTCAAAGGACTACTTTTTGGAATTGCATTAACATACAAGTCAACATCTAAGCAAAGTCAACATCTCCAATGTCAAAGCATCATATAAAACTTGATTTTCTCTTTCATCTCGAACTCGAATCTCCTTCAAGTCAACATTAAAAGCTTGTTTACAAATGAACAATATGTCTATATAAGACATATAGTCACTACAATAGATTTTTTATATATAGGTCTCACTTCTATGGTGCATAATGAAATTTGGCACTTTGTCAATTTTTATAATTTCTATCACTTTAGGGATGAGTTGAGGTTAAACAAAGTTAATGATTAATTAAAAAAATTAGGGTTCATAGAAGAGTAGCTCACAAATTTGAAGTTTTTTAGGGTTTTAAAAAATTAACAATAATTCATTTACAAATCACAAAAAATGTTGGAAATTCTAAATATTGTCAATATGACAAAGAAATAATAATTTAAAGTCATGTTGTTTTGGAGATTGACAAGATCATTGTATAAAAATTAGGTGTTTTTTTGTATGAAATCGAGCACAAACAATATATCTTATAAATGAATTGGAAACATTTAACAAAAACAAAACACACTTAATGTTAATTTCAATATTTTGATTTGAAAAAAAAATTGTTTAGGTTGAATCTTATACCTGACTTTTGCTAACTTCTAGATGAGAAGAGAATTCCAGCAAATAATATAAAAGAAAGTATAAAATGAAGAGAAAATAAATCGATTACATATAGAAGATCTTGTTTTTATTTGTGTTTGCTTATGTGTATGAGTATATATAGAAGATTTTGTAAATCAATTGCCAATATTTAATAAAAATAATACACATTTGGCGTGAACTTTGACATTTTGTTTGGAAAAAACATTGTTCAAGTTGAGTCTCATATGATGCGAGCAACATCTTACCTGACTTTTCCTAGCTTCCAAATGAGAAGAGGATTCCAATAGATAATATAAGAGGAATCAAGTACAAAGTGAAGAGAATATAAATTAATTACATATAGAAAATCTTATTTTAATTTATGTTCGTAGAGAGAGAGAGAGAGAGGAAATCATATACAAAAGGGAATAAAAAATAAAAATTTATATGCACTAGATTGATATATCATTTAGGTTATATTTAAGAGGGCATTTTCATCTTTTCATAAAAATTTAAATCTTGCATTAACCCATTAAGTAAAATTAGTGGAGAGAGTGAAATCGCATTCAAATCATAAGAGAATAATTTTCTCTAATATTTATCAATGCAATGGCCTATCTCTAGGTACACCTAAAATATAATGCCATCCTAAACCATCATTTCATCTCATAGAGCTATTAGGAATGATTCTAGGATATGTGCGCGCTTGTGCGCCCACACACACACATGTGAGCAATAAACCACCTCAAGTTTTTTTTTTTCCCATTCTCATTAGGGTTTTCGGTGATCTTTAATCCAAACTAGTGGCACATTTCAACATAAGTATATCTCTCAAGAGAAGCTCCACAGAGCTATTTAGGGTTACCCAGCTAGAAGGCGAGTCCATACAAACATATTTAAAAAGGTTCAATGAGGAGATCCTCAAAGTAGAAGAGTTGATTAAGCCAGCAGCCTTATAGGCCTTAATAAATTGGGTAAGAGAGCGTACTCTGTTGAGAGAGCTTTACACATTATAAAATATAAGCTTAGTCAAGATGAGATAAGTCTTGAAGAACCATAGAAGGGTAAAAGATGCTAGTATGCTACATTATTAACCTTTTTATTTTTTTATAAGGAAAACGAATTGAGAGAACCTTCTAAGCAAAATCATTTCCCTAATAGGGACCCAAGCTTAAGAAAGAATAATAAGGGACCAGCTTGTAGGCACTCAACGTATCCTGAGAGGTTTTTCATTTTTTAAAGTAGCATAATCATTGAGGTCTTTATTGCCATTAGGTATAAAGATTTGTCCAATATCCCCTGCTAATGAGGGTGACTCCTAACACTCACACCTCTAGGAAGTTCTGCATGTTCCATCGAGATATAGGACATGATACATAAAGGTGTTTTGCCTCGAAGAAAAAAGTTGAATAGTTGATAGCTAAAGGCTATATCCAATAATTTATAAAGAGGGATCCCTATCCTAATCAAGGTAGAGAAGAGTCTAGCCAACAGTACCAAGCTTTTCCTAGTTGATGATGGGCCAATGCTAAGGGCTATATGAGGTTAGAGAACCCACCATACTTAAGTATCTTTAGAAAGCTCAAGTTCATTTCTCCAAAATAGATGAAGACAAAGAGATCTTCATCACCTGTATACCAAAAAAAGACAATAACTATGCAAACCTTCTATCCAAACTTGCAAGCTCTAATTATGAGGAGCTTTCTCTAGATGTATGGATTGAAATCTTGAAGAAACCAAGTGCTAGTAAAGAGTAGTTAGTGATTGCCTCAATCACCATTTGCGAGAACTAATGAACACCTATTAGGCATTACATACTCACTAGGAAGATGCCTTTAGATAAAAATGAAATTATCCGCCTAACTGGATGGGGAGTAGGATATTGTTTGATCAATGATGTTTTATATTAAAAGTTCACCTTGGCTCCACTTTTTAGGCGCTTATCTCTTGAAGAAAGAACCTATACCTTAAAGAAAATCCATAAAGGGATATGTGGCCTCCATGTTGGCCCTAAAACTCTTACTACCTAAGCTATCAGAACAAGTTTCTATAGGTCAACTATAATTCATAACGCCATAGGTTGGCTAGAAGATATGATAAGTGCCAAAGATTTACCTCGGTATCCTACCATCCCTCGGTAGAGATGACTTCTATAGTTATTGGCTTTTTTTCCAATAGGAAATGGATATTTTGGGGCCCTTTCATAAGGCCATAAGCAAAACATAATTTGTCATAGTGGTAGTGGATTACTTCACCAAATGGGTAAAGACTAATGCCTTTGTAGATATAACTGTAAATAAAGTAATCTCATTCTTATGAAAGAATATCATATGCCAATTTGAGCTTTCTAAAATCTTGATAACCAACAATAAAATGCAATTTGATAATCACAAGATGAGAGAGCAATGCCAAAGATTCAATATTGATCATAGGATTTTTTGGTGTTACACCCCAAAACCAATGGCCAATCAATCTCACCAACAAAGTCTCACTTAAGAGGCTAAAAAAAAAGAAGAAAAAAGCTAAGTCAAAATGAGCAAAGCTACTTAATGAGATTTTATGTGCTTACAAAATGATACAGAAAAACATTAATTGAGGAAACCCCATTCTTCCTTACTTAAGGTATTGAGGCCATAATACCAGCTACAATTGGATGCCCAAATCCAACAATCATCCATTACTCTTTGGAAAGGTATTGAGTAAATATTGATGACCAACCTAGATTTTCTAGAGAAGTCCTAACTAATTATAGTAGTAAAGAATAAAGCCTATCGACATAGAACTACTCAACATCATAATGCTAAAGTAAAAAATAAAAAGTTCAAGTTTAGAGACTTAGTACTCATAAAGTTAAAAATGATGAGCAATAAGAGAGTAAGGGAAAACTAGTCTTAAAATGGATAGGGTAATCAAAGAAAACACCTACCACTTTCAAAAGAAGGAAGAGAAGAACCTCCTTTATGGTTGACAGTTAGATAATCTTAAAATGTATTAAAGTGGGCATGAATGTAATTTTCTTTAAGAAATAAAATGTATTGTATCTTTGTTGTACATTCATTCTTCTTGTCATAATTACGATCTCAAACCGGCAGTACTCTTCAGTGGGGCTTCTAGCCCCATGCTATCACTACGAAAGCCTTAGGCCTCCCACTCGCTAGTGTGATCTCAAATCGGTATAACTCTCTAGTGGGGATCCTAGACCCTATGTTATTGCTAGAGAAGCCCTGAACCTTTCACTTTCCAATGTGATCTCAAATCAATATAACTCTTGAATGGGGCTTTCAAGCCCCACGCTATTGCCAAGCTACTTCAAAAGCTAACTACAACTAAGAATTTACTCTGGGTTTTAGTTTGGGGGGATTGTAGCTTTAGAACAACAAGGTTTTAATATAAACCAAAAAATTTAAAAATTTCCAAGTACGACCTATTGCCTTAAAGGCCCTAGTTTCACATGTGCCTAACACCTCTCAAGTTTAAACCATGAGCCTGGTGTGTCTTGGGCCCAGGCAGTGTTGGACACCCTTGGACTCTTACATGTCGATTAAAATTTCCTTAAATATGGGTTCCACCTATGCTTGCTGACTCTCAAGCTTATATTGCCTATTAGGCACCTTTAGACTCTTACGCGTGGCTAGAGCATAATCTTGACAATTAAAAGTTTCCTAAGTATAGGTTCCCTAAGAGTTAGGATTTCCATTTTATTTCTTAAAACTAAAGGGTTGCTTGGTAGAGGGCATTGTCTCCCCCACTTTGAAGGCTTTGGACCTCGGTATACCTAAAACCTTAGACGCCTCTAAATTTACATTATACCAAACAAAGTATGAAGAGAGATTAAAAATACTTAACAAAAGAAAATCACATTAATATATTAAGACCTTTATAAAACCAATGTACTTGATACAAATAAAAAAAAATCCTTCATCGAGTATATTATTCTTTGGAGGCCCTAGCACTGCCTTGACAGTTACCAGTTCTACCTTTAAAGTTGTCTATTATGCCATCAATTTTTCAAAAGATTGCTTAAGTGTGGAAAATTCCTCCTTTTTCATGAGAACCTACTCCAAAGTAGAGCCTAACCGGGAAGTTTGGTAGTCTCTATCTTTCATTAGATTTCTATATGCCCACTAGGTGTTTTGGATATAGAGATCACAAGCCTCATTAGTCTCCCTTAACTTAGCCTTTTATTATACCTTCTTCTTCTTTAAATTTTAAACTTCATATTATGCCCTTTTAATTAGGCCAAAACTGCCCTTATTTGGGACTTCTCGACCACTCAGCATCTCCGAAAGTAGGTGTTCATCATGAAGCCTTGAAACAAAACAAAGGCATATTAAGTTTTTTGTAATAATAATTCAAAATAAATATACTAACAAATCCTTATCTAAAGAAATAATTGTTCGGTGAGGCCAAAATAGTGGGAAAACTATCATTAAACATTTGTATAATGTTTGATGGAATCATTAAGAGCTTTTATATGATGTTTATAATATACAAGCCATCTCCTTTAATATTGTATCATTTTCCTTGATAAGGTATCACAGGGCATTTTTTTCCTCATCAGACAAGGGGAAAGTAGGGAGAAAACAAAGCCAATTCTTAGTCCAGTATAATAAGAACTTACTCAAGAATCACATGATCCGGTCTGGGGCGTGAAGGTTCTAGCAAGAGCCCTAGTGGTGACTGCCATTAACGAGGGGTGAATATGGGTGGGGACATAGCCATAGAAGTGGGGGTGGTATCCTTACTACTAGAATAAGACCCTTGTTTAGAGGTTACACTCTTCTTTTCTTGGGATTGACTTTCATATATGTCATGGTTAAATTATCAAGGGAAGAGGGCTCTTCTTTCCCATGATAACTAGGGATCGAATTCCTCCTGCGGTAATGGTCTTTGACACGAGTTTGTTATGGGAATGCTCTCCATCTCTTGAAAAACTTGTTAAATAGTCCAAAAACTGGATATGTCCTTAGACTTAACACTATCTTCATTATCCTCTTCACTGGTCTCCTCCTCGAATTCCTCATCTGAAGGTGAATCTACACCAAAACAAAGTCAAAGAATGATAAATATATCAAACAATGGATAAAGTATAAAGCTTTATATACCCTACCTACTCCTTTCCCAATATAGCCCTTTAGCCATCCCATTCACGATGAAGTGATTAGGCTTTCATTAGGTTCATGCAAACATCCCTTTCAAAGTCATTTAGATGAGGCCTTACATTTATATTTGACTTAATGCTCTCCATCTCGAAGAGTCTCTTCATTAAACCTTACAATTAACCACCTCTCTCTCCACCCCTTCACATGGGTGGTTCTACCTTTCAATATGTTCTTGATTCACCCTTTTGGTTGGCCGACAAAGGTGGAGAGCCAATAAAATTTATGACCACCATTAGAGAAGCCATTCAGGGTGTAACATGACTTGAATATCTCTATAGTTAGCTCTAACCCAACAAGCTTAAGATACTCATTAAAAGCCTTAAGAAAAACCCATTTATTTATATGTAGTTGCCTGTCACATAATTATAGTAAAAAAGACACCACTTACAAACCCTTCAAAGGGAAGGAATACCCCACCTCATATATATAAAATAGAGTTATAATTTCAAACTTCTCACTACAATCACCCACTGTTTAATTGCTTATCGTTTCAGACTGGTGAGGGATTATATCTATATATGCCCTTTTTTGTTGACCTTTAGCCCTCGCCAGTTGCTCTATGGTTATGGTGTTATCCTCTGTATCTTTAAGAGCCCTTGGTAATCTAAGGTTCCCTAACAAAGAATCATCAACCTTTCTAATCATAGGGCTGAGTCTGATCGTCCTAGACCCTCTGGGTTTTATGGCCCTGGCCTAATGATGAAGTCACTACTAGAAGCTACTTTCTTACCCCTCCTTCTATCCATTTTTATAATTATATAAAACACTAAGTATGAGTGGTTACCTCAAGATAAGTCTCTTTGTACCACGCATCATGTAAATCCCATACACTCCATACAAAAGCCAAATGCTTTATGCAATTACTCTCTAGAAGGAACACAATACACACGTAAGAACTACTTCGTGAAATGATTTACGTAGAAGTTTAGAGAGAGGAACTTCTGGTATGGAACGAAATGGAATGAAAGGAAGTCCTTATATAATGGGAGGCTTCCCTTATCCTCCGCCAGATCGACAACACATGTCACTGTTTTTAGTAGATCCTCAAAGTTAAAGCCAACACCGCCATAAAGTATTTCTCTAGGTATTTTTCATCTAAAAAAGCATTCTTTTAATTGTGATGCACACCTTTGTGCATGAGTACTTTAGTGATATGCCTTGAAATATCTGTTCCTTTTTTTATACAGAGAAAAATCAAGTGTCCCATTAAAAAAAAAGAGTGTATCTTTAAAGTCTTTGTATATTTTTACCATAAAGACTTGGGGGCTGCTAATGGATTAAGATTTATCAGTATTTATTAAACAACATTTTGGTGGCCCAAGCTTGTTTTAATAACAACCCATGCCTAGGAGTTTTTTTTAAAAGGTTTTGGGCCCAAGTTATAGGCTTGAGACTAAGTGCTAAACATATAGCTTGAGACCCTTGGACTTATATAGTGCGTCTAAGCCCAGGCGCCAAGCTTGCACCTAACACCCGTGAGCTCAGGCATGCACTTGAGCCCAGACACCAGGCACCAGACACATGTTTGGTGCCTCTTGGGCCTAGGCCACACACTTAGCATCTCTTGGGTCTAAGCTGCATGTTTGGGCCAGTCTTGGGCCTTGCCTTATGGACTAAACCTAATACTTAGTCCTTTGGAATTTTTGTCTGACCTAAGCCTTTTTAGTCGGGATCCTGCTCCATCTACACACTTGGGTATACAAGTGTCTTCCATGGCGTACCATATTTTCATAACATAAATACGTGTGTAAGAGATATATGTCTCTCATTAATGTTACAAAAAAGAAATGGCTTCCCACTCCTTTCTCTCAAGTAAGAAGACAAGGTTCAGGGGGTATAAATACCCCCTGAACCACCTAGGTAAGAGGTTCATTATTTTTTCATTCTCAATATACACACATAACACTATTTTCTCTTATAGAGCATTCATTACATACCAAAATAAAAACAGACAACCTTTTATATATTTATTGTATATTTATTGCACTTTCTCTTTACAAATATACTAACTTAAGCAACTGAGAGTGTCCAAATCCACCAAAAGATGACTGTTTTGCAGGTACTGAGATTCTTAAATCAAGCTATCACCTTCCTTTGCTATGGAGAATGGATATAATAACATGAACACTTGATTAAGCGTATTATCTAACCACAATAAAACCATAACCATATTCCTAAGTATTTTGGATTTTGAAACATTATCAATATAATTTTAAAAATAAATAACATGTAATAGAAATTTTACCTTTCATTGCACTGTTATAATCCATTTTGTAATTGATGTTCTGAATTTATTGTTATAATGGCCGCCATAGTTGTTCCACAACAACAATGACCATTACAGTTGTTATTTCAAAAGTGCAATGTCATTGCACTCTATACAAAAAAAAGGAATTGGTTGATAATTTTTTTTTCTTAAATTCTTACAAATATTACATGCTTGACTCTTATGTTTATAAACATTATAAATATCAATATCAATATTGATATCGTGATCATGTTTATGTTCATGATTGTTACCGTAACGTAATTTAAAAGTATGATATATATATATATATATATATATATATATATATATATATATATTATTTTTTTAAATAACAAAGAAATATATGGTATTTTTTTTTTCTAGTTGAGTACTTGGCATAAAGGCAACTTTCTTCATGAGTGAAAAGTCCTCAATCCATGTCTTTTTTATGAATGTTAACTTATGTTTGAGAACAAACTATGAATAACTTGATTCCAAACAGCCAAAGACCTTTCATGGCAGTAATTAAAAAGCAAGGTAGCGAGCTTTACATTTAATTGAATAAGTTGTTTCTTTGTGTCCGAAAATTGACTTTTATGATTGAAAATGCACACTCATCTTTTCAATAAAAAGGATGTGGGGATGGTTTCAAGGGTCTGGACAATGAGAATGTCTTTGTCAATCAAAGAAGCCCTTTGTTTCAAACATGGAAGAAATCCTGATAACATAACAGTCTGATGCACATTTTTTTTCCCTACACGACCATGCATAAATATCTGATGAAGCATTATGAGGGATAACTTTTCCAAGGTATCTTGCTTTGATCTTGTAAAAGGGACAGTGGAAGTATCTAAGCAGCCATTAGTACAAGTGTACAACAATAATAAATAATAATTCCATCTACCCATTCATACCCAATTAGCTGCAAAAGTTCTGAATCTGATATCCCAAGATTTTAAAGTGAGAAAGGCCAAATTCCTCAATCTATCTCCTTAGAGAGCGAAGCTGTTAGAGATCTGGTCGAAGCGCTGTATTTTGCCTTTTCTATAGCTGTCATAAAACCTGAAAATTCCCATGTTTTAGTCAGGAAAGTTCTCTCTTTCTAGGTCTGTCAAATTTATATACGACTAATAAAGGCATCAGGGGAGAGAACAGGACTCAATTATTGAACTTTACTTTAGCCAGAAATGATATTATATAGTATAGTTATTAGATTGAAAAAATGCTTTGGGAGCCAATAGAAATGGAGAAAGAGATTCGAGATCTTTTTTGAGAAGGAAGACCAAGACCAAAAACTTTTTACTAACGGAGAAGGAATTACAGAAGCCCTGATAGTTAAAAAGAGAAGGCAAATGGGACTTTTGATCTGAAAAGCAAATTTCAAGAGCAAAAGCATAGCAGCAGCGTCACTAATCTAGCTGCTTAGAAAACAAAAGGCTACACTTCAACTGATCCATTTAAGGATTCGTCTAAACTTTACAGATGACGGTAATCAACGTCGGGGGGGTGTAAGACCAACTTCTTACCGTTATTATAGCTGACAAATTACATATTCTTCTTCATAGTAATTAATAGCTAATTATCCCCTCCCTAATCCACAATCAAATCAAAACGAGGGAACGACACCGTAATGAGTATCGGCCAGGAAAGGGACAGAGCTCGGAGAGTTATATAGGGTGTCCATATCGGATTCCATTTCGGTTCGCTTCGCGAATCGGCCTTTGATTCTTGGCCTGGTTTCTGCGTAAGCTTTACGTGAAGCATACCGTATGGTTTTTTCGAATTTACGGTTCTTTCTTTTCTCTCTGTACCTCAAAACTCTAGCTTCGCGGTCAATCCCAGCTAACTGAGCTGCTGCTTGATTTGTAGTGGAACCTGAGATGGGCATGCTTGGATCGGTATAAGTATTCATGCTTCGGCCGAAGGGATACGAAATATCGGACATAGAATTCCCATCAGGAACAACACCAACATCGAGGGAAGACGAAGAAACCTGAAAAATCAAAGAAACTTTTTCAGCAACTCTACTAGGCTTATAGTTATTTGAGCTTCAACTACGCAGGTTTTCGTACTTACGCTGTGGCTAAGGGACTGAGAGGGGTAGCTGCTGAAAGAGGTGAGTTTCGATCTACAGAAATCAATATCAAAGCAGTTTTTATGATCGATCACGGGAAGCGGAGCTGGTTTGTTTTGCACAGGCACAACGCTATCAGCTCCAGCACCACCCCCACCATGACTCTGCTTGTACCTCCCATCCATCGAATTCTGATACTCAAAATCAAGAAAGGGATCCATTTCACAGAAAAACATATCTCCAGTCTTGACAACAGGATTCTCGATGTTGATCTTGGTATTAAGGTCATGTGTTGTGTGATTACCGTGCAACAACCACGAAACACCCTCGATCTCATCGTTATGATCATATGCAGACACACCATTTTGATCACCAGGCACTAGAAAATTAAACGCCGAGGAAGTCTTAACAATTGATTCAGCAGAGTCATAAAAAGGCTCCACGGGGACTCGTTCATGACGGCGAGCAAGAGGGTTAGCAGAGTGGATGTCAGCATCACAAGTAACACAAAGAGCAGCTGCATCAGCCTTACAGGTAACCGCAGCGGGTGCTTGCTCGCAAACCTCACACATCCACACACGCTCGTGCCTTGACATGATCTTGCTGTTCACCCCACTATGGTGAATCTTGGTGTCACAATTCAGACACAAAAAAGCAGAGTCCGCCCGGCAAAACGCAGCTGCAGCTGCCGTTTTGCACGAGTCGCAACGTTTAGCCGCAACACTCCATCCTCCGGTCAAGTTCTTTAAGCTCTCAACTTCAATTCCCATTTCGTTTTCTTTTTGGTTCTCCCGGTCAGTTTCTGAAATAAACAGGAAACCGAAAACGTTTTTCCTTCTGGGTTTCTGATTCTCTAAAATGCTGTAAAGAGAAGTTGTAGGATTTTGGTATTTGTGGGAATGCGGGGGCTAAGAGTAAAGACTCGAAGAGTTGGGTGTGTTGATTGCTTGGCTATTGATTGTTATTATCCATCTAAGTCTAGTCAGAGGAAAAACTAGGTGCTGATAAATAAGAAGACGACACGTGGATAGATCGTAACCAAGGAAAAAGATTTCTTATTATTCATTCATTCATCAGGAAGACACATAATATATATTAGTGATTATGTTATTGGGTTTTTGAGGATT
>Ga0307517_10012051_pt1 | contig 11924 bp, 7 predicted proteins | sample 23_EM_MG_FD_194515 | JGI IMG/M metagenome (GOLD analysis project Ga0307517, IMG submission 194515) | Populus trichocarpa ectomycorrhiza microbial communities from riparian zone in the Pacific Northwest, United States - 23_EM | ecosystem: Host-associated > Plants > Roots > Unclassified | place... | reverse complement strand
CATAACCAAGAAAAACACACTTAACAGATTGAGCAATAAGTTTATGTCGTTCATGAGCAGGGAGATGCACAAAACAAACACAACCAAATGTACGAAGATCAGAATATAAAGGAGAATGACCAAATAACTTAAAGAAAGGGGAAACATTATTTAATGTAGGAGAAGGTAAACGATTAATCAAATGAACTGAAGTAGAAAGAGCTTCACACCAAAAACGAGGAGGAACAGATGATTCAAGTAAAAGAGTTCTTACTACATCAAGAAGGTGACGATTTTTTCTCTCAGCTACACCATTTTGTTGTGGTGTCGAATGACAAGAACGTTGAGAGATGATTCCTTTGCTTTGAAGAAAGCCTTGAAACTCATTAGACATGTATTCACCACCAGAATCAGAGCGCAAGACTTTGATGCTGGCAGAAAATTGAGTTTCAAGAAGTGCAAGAAATCGCTTAAAAACCGAAAAAACTTCAGCTTTAGCTCGGAGGAAGTAAACCCACGTAAAACGACTAAAGTCATCAATGAAAGTAACAAAGTATTTGTAATGAGCATGAGAAACAACAGGTGCAATCCCCCAAACATCACTATGAATAATATCAAAACATTTGGAGGCACGAGATGCATGATGAGGAAAAGGTAAAACTTTACTTTTGCCAAGTTTGCATGATGTACAATCAAAAGAAAGATCAAGAGAAGAACATGTTTTATGTCCCAATAATCCAGAATTAATCAAAGTGCGAAGTACATCAGAGTTTGGATGGCCTAGACGTTTATGCCATCTCTTATTTTCAGAACCAATAAAATTACATGCAAAGGAAAGTAAAGGGAAACTAGAAATACTGGTGGAATGAGAAATATGAAGAGGAAAGAGTCGTCCCACTTTAGGCCCCTTCGCGATCATCTTCCCTGACGCTTGATCCTGTACAACACAACCAGAATGGGAGAAATGAACATCACAATTGTTATCAACCAATTGACCAACAGAAATAAGATTTGTGGAGAGGTCAGGAGACACAAAAACATCAGTTAAAGAAGGAGAAAGATCACCAACAGCACTGATAGGCAGAGAACTGCCATCAGCGGTACTAATTTTCAGATTTCCATCATAATTTCTGACATTGGAAAGAGGAACGGTAGTATTGGTCATATGGTTGGAGGCACCAGAGTCTAAATACCATAACTTAAAAAGAAGTTTATGATTACCTGAGAACCCAAGAGCAGAAAGAGCAGAAATGATCATTTGTTGTACCATTTCAGGAGTAAGTGTATTCGGGTTTGCTAAGCCTGTAGGAGTAGGAATAAGAACAACAGGTGAGGCAATAGGCAATGCAGCAGAACCAGAGGCACCAATGGAGGCATGATAAGCAGTTCCTTGTTTCCTTTCAGGTCGAATGGGACAAGCAGAGATGATATGACCATGTTTCTTACAGTAGTTGCAGAATTTCTTAGGGCAATCGCGAGCAATATGACCGAAACCTTTACAACTAAAACATTGGACAACATGCATATTTCTACCTTTATTTCTCCCCTGTGTTGCATAAGCCACAGAAACAGGTGCACTAACATTTGCCCTATGTTCCATAGCCGCCTGAGTTATGATACGCTGCTCCTCACGAAGAAGTTCACTCAAACAGGCATCTAAAGATGGTACAGGATGCCGATTCATCAAATTAGAGCGTGCAGTTTCAAAATCAGAACGGAGCTTCATCAAGAATTGATCTCTCTTGCTTGTGTCGTGCACTGCTTGAACAGCAGAGAGAGCTGCAGTAGGAACATTAGCATAAACAATATCTGAATAATTAGCCCAAAGATTTTGAAAACCGGAAAAGTATTCCTCAATAGAGAGACTTCCTTGTGTGAAGTTAGCCATCTCATACTCTAATTGAAAACGCCGAGTTGTGTTATCCTGATTATAAACCTTATTTAGATAATTCCACATAGCAGCAGCAGTTTTATAAGGCCTCAAATTGAGAACAAGATGAGGTTCTATTGAGCTAAGGATCCAGGTCATAACGCGAGCATCCATGATTTCCCATCTAGACAAAGCATCGACATCTGTAGGTGCAGGATTACTCCCATTAATATGCCCCCACAGTTCTTTCCCTTTGACGAATAATTGAAATGGAAACTCCCAAGCAGAATAATTTTTCCCATTAAGACGGATATGGAACAAGTCTAGCTTATCCGAAGACATGATAAAGCTGAAAAGAAATAGATTTTGAAACTGAAACTGACAGGGAATTAGTGCAATGGAAGAGGGATACACACCAGATTCTGAAGCCAAGAGTTGCTGAGAATAGCAGCAAAAAGACTGATATGAAACTACTGAGAATAGCAGAAGAAAACCAAGATCTGAAACAGCCAAGAGTTGCACTAGAAACCCAATATCTGAAACGAAGAAGAATGATTCTGAAAATACCAAGAACACCACGAAAGAAGGAAGATCTGAAGCTGCCAAGAATAACACCAGAAAAGCACGACAGATTTGCAGATTTTGAAACCAAGAACTGTGAAGAATAGCAGCAGAGAAAACAAGAATAACACAAAGTTGGAAATTAAGGATCCAACAACCACTCCTTCTCTCTCGCCTGCACACTTTCCACCAGGAGTAATATGAAAAAGATGGGCCCAAGATGAGTAAGGCAACTACAGCAAGAGCCAAAGGAAAATTCAAGACAGAGGCAAGCAAGGATTTGGAAGAAGCTCTGATACCATGTTAATCTATTCAAGCCAAAAGCAGAGTACCAAGAGAGTTAATCAATTTATTAACTTTGCAGAATGTTTCCCCCTGCACTCGGCATAAAGTAGCCTTTTATACATTGCAGGTTATTTTGCCATACAAGGAGTCTACATGGAAGGTTATTTTGCTATACAAGGAGTCTATGATAAGATAATCTTGATAGTTAATATTAAGAGTCCTAATTGTATACATATACGGTAACAATCCAATCCAACAATTACGCTCTATCTTTCCAGTTTCTCTAAAGATTACGCTATTCTTGCTTCCTTGTCAACTTATGATTCATCAATCACGGTGGTCCAGGAGGAAGATTACCATAATATACTCTATAGCTTTCAATATATTATCAGCGCTCACAATTATTTCAGGACAGAAATTCACCATAAACATTCATAATAATTCACAATCAACATAACAACAGACAACACAAGTAGTTTTACCATTATTCTATTAAATTGAAAACATGTTAGAATAACAATATGCAAATATAATTAAGAAAGAAGGTTCTCTACTAAAATCAGCACTACTCTTCATGCTTCAATACATCGGTCTTAGGAGTCATTGTCTTATTCCAAACATGTACATCATTTGACACCACAACAAAACTCTCATAACATGCAGTTGTTTAAGCAATTGACAATAAGATATTTGAATTAACCACGACATAATTGTTCAGGACAGAACAAAAACTGAAAGCATCATTAAAGCAATATTAACCTTGATTTAGTGCTTTTGACTTCTTTAGTATATTTTTTTGAAGCCATTGATACTTCCTATCAATATCTTCAATTTATGCCCTCATCTCTCTTTTATTCCTCATAGACAAGTACTTGGTAGCAAAACAGTATAAGTCATCACCGAAAGTAATTTCGGGTATGAAATGGACCTCTGTCATCACCTCATTAATGCTACACCCTATCTTATCCCTACTATCATTCCTTATCAAAACACGATCAATTAGTTGATCCCAATGTAAAAGCAATTGAGCTCCAAATCCATAAGGTTTTTTTGCTTTTCTTTCTACTTTGCCCACCGCATTGTTCTCTCGTTTTTCTCTTTCCACTGCTATTTGTGGTACTGCTATTTCCCATATTAACTCCAGTAACTAAATTGCAAACATCGTCTGTATAATTGGGAATTACATCCTCTTTTGAATCATCACTTCCTTCCTCTAGATTTTCTTCTTCATTAACATTAGCATTTTGAGTGCTTTGATTCACAGTATCATCATCAAATAAAGTTCCAGAAGACGGAGTCCAAGCATAATGTCTAGTCGCCACAACATTACTGAACATTCTATCAAACTTATTGCAAAGTGATGGTTCAATCCCAACATGTCTAAACTTTTTGGACCCTCTGATTTCCTATATAAAAGAAATATAAAACAATGAATGCATAAACCATATAAAATATGTTAAATAGTTTAAGAAATAGGACAAGACAGACAAATCCAGACAAAAAAGATATCAATAACTAACCTGAGTTTTTTTCTTCCACCACTCATCACTAGCACTAATGATTCCAAGTTCACTATTTCATCCTACTCCTATTTCAGAAATTAGTTTTTTTCCAAAACCTCCCGTCCTTTTTTGCACCATCCCATTTGCTTTTAAGTTAAGTCTTACTAAAAACATAACCAGTTTTCTCTTTGAAGACGACTATAACAAATTTTCATGTGGCCTTATCGAAATGAGTGTTTGGCCTCATTCATCTATCAATAACGACAATACAAATATTATCACAAAATATATGCAACATCTCTTTAGTCCAAGATGCTTTATCCGAGCTTTCAGAACCTTCCATTGATTATTTTTTCCTAGCAAAATCCATCAACCACAAAAGGACACATGAGCATTTAAACTTTGCAATAATTATTAAAAATGTTATATGCATGGGAATTCTTACAAAATTGATATTAAAAAAATGTGATAATGTTGTTATCAATGCAATTGATTCAAATACCTATCCCTATTGTGTTCTATTGTGTTTATTTATGCAATAGATATATATATCCCAATAACAATGATTAACATTGTAGATAAATTTTCATGAAGTTAAAATCTTTAAAACTCCATAGCTAAAAAGAAATAACGACAAAACTATAATAAACATAATAATAATAGTCGAGCTTTCCCAACTAACTTTTCCCTCTTAAGTTCTGATCATTAAGCTCTAGCATCATGAAAAACCAATTACAGAACACATAACCACATATTCAAATTCATAATTATTGTAATCGATAAATTGCAATTCATGAATCAATAATAATAAAAACATAACTTGTCAAGATATACCATATACTGGCATTTTAACAAAAACATTCTACACAATGAAATATTTTCATTCTAAATCAGAGTAAAAGCTGCATGGTTATATGAAAAAACAAGCAACAGTTTTATTGTAAAAATCATAGTTGAGCCAATTAAATTAATACACAAAACCACTTATGTAAGAACCCGGCCTAACTTGTTATATATTGTACGCTTTGGGCCTTACCACCCTCATGGTTTTGTTCCTGGTGACGCGAGCCCATTTCTGAGCCTGACGCCCCAAAACACGTATGACAAGTCGACAACCAGCACTCTTAATAAGGCCAACTACCACTCCTTCACCCGCCGATGTGGGATATTACAATCTACCCCCTAAAGGAGCCCGACGAACCCGTCGGCACAACCGAACAGCCAGTGAGGTCGGCTCTGATACCAAATGTAACAGCCCGGCCCAACCTGCCATATATTATTCGATGTGGGCCTTACTGCCCTCACGGTTTTGTTCCTGGTGACATCCATTTCTGAGACTGAGGCCCCAAAACACGTATGACAAGTCGACAACCAGCACTCTTAATAAGGCCAGCTACCACTCCCTCACCCGCTGATGTGGGATATTACAACTTCCACTAGACATTATTTGGGTAGAACAAAAGAACTAAAAATGATAGACACTTTAGTTCTAATTTAATAAGTTCATAACCATGAAATAGACATTATTTGGGTACCAGTCTTTAACAATCAAAATGCAGAACAGGCGAAGGGAAAAAAACGTATGAGATCCAGATATTTCATATTATAAACCAGAAAAAATTGTCTGTACAAAAACATTGCAAACTTACCAAGTAATATATAAAGTTTTTTCCGGTTTGTCTCGGTTTTTTCCGGTTAAGGTTCGATTCGGTTTTTTCAGTTTCAGGCTTATAAAACCAAAACCGAAGCGAAGCGGTTAGTTTTTTAAAAATTCTAATCGGTTTAATTAGTTTTTTTCACGGTTCGGTTTTTTTGGTTATTTGTTTTCCAGTTTTCTCGGTTTAATCGGTTTTTTGGTTTTTTAGCTCACCCCTAGTATCACCTACCAACAAGAATATAGCGTACAAAATAACCCGAATAGATTGAATCTGTCTGTACATGACCCAACACGTATGTTCCATGGTTTCATTGAAAACGTAAGATGTAGTCTATTAAATTGTTTCTAGGCTTCACCATTGAAAATGTACACCACGACTTCATCCACCGCATTATATGAATGATGTCATATCATGTGCTCAGTAGTCTTTGGAAACTTAAATAACCTCTGTAATCTAGGAGTGATTGAGAATTATCTTACTTTTCTTTATGAGAATAGAGTTCTTCCCCTACCAGTTATGGGTTTATACAGAGCATGCCTGTATGTTTTGCACTCAGTCAATTTTGTATTTTCAAGATTGTACAACATGCAGAAGTTTGGACACATGTCAATTTTTGGTATCCTTGGGCCAAAGGGTTCCATTATAGATTTAGTAACATAAAAGTTCTCTTTCAACCTATTCCTTTCAGGTGAAAATGCTTCTTACCCATTCAATGATTTTTTCATAACCGGCCTCACTCTGCTCATAATTTGACTAGATGGTGAACACCTGTGCAATGACTGATAATTTACTTTGATTTGTGCACCCAACCCATAATGGTTCATCATAATCTTTAAAATGTTTAAAAAACCTGGCCACGTCTGCATTTAGTTTTTCATCTAAAATTGAATATATATTTGTATAATCCTGATTCATTCTCATTGTATCCATAATCATACTCCTATAACGATTACTATTATTATATACATCTCCATGCATGTTGCTAGAACTAGAAGTTGACTCAACCATTATTTCTATCATAGTCTCATAAAGAACATATGGTTCTTTGTGTGCAAACCAACAAGTATTTATTCTTTCTTTCTTTTCTTTTTTTATCATTTTCTCATGCCGCATTAGCTTCTAAAGTAAAGGTCACTTGAGCTTCTAAAATATGATAGTTTGTATGCTAAAATCTCTTTTGATTAAAGTTTAATTATAAAAACCAACCATCCAAATTAAAAAAAGAAAAAGAAAAAAGAAGCAAAGCAAAGCAAAAAAAAGAAGAAAAAGAGATGTAAAGAAGCCTAGAATTCACAGGGAGGAGAGAATTCGGACTTGCAAACAGAGCCTCGTGATGGGATAGGATCCAGACAAGATGGGGCTCTCCCCCTTTCCATGCTGAAGAGGAAGAAAAGAGAGTTAAAATTGGAATGATCATGCTATAAACCGTTCGCAGCATAAGAACTTGTCCCATATCAGTCTGAAGCTGGCCTCGAGCATTTTGGAGATTGAATCACTTTCAGCTCCCGGTTCCTTCATAATTCAACAAATGCAGCTTTAAATACAAGAAAAAAGTTTTAGAAGATATTAAAAGCACAGCTTAACACAGGCATGAATCTGGAAATTTATAATTTATAATAAAGAGCAACTAACTGACGAGGCGTTTAACAAATCTGTCAGCTCTGGATGCTCTCATTAGGGTCTTAGAAAGCTCACAAATTAGAAGTTTTATATGAAACAAATTAGGGAAAAGTCAACCAATAAAGGAACTTGCCTGTATTTCTGAAACAATTCTTTTCAACTTCAGATAAATCTCTCTAAGAGTTTCCCCAATTCCAGTCTTAAAATCGTATCCATCGGCATCTCTTGCTATCAGCCTAAATGATGGACTTTTATAGGCTTTGGTTACTGTGTGCCAAACCCCAATGACACTATATCTACCACCAGAAGATGCCTCCTCCCCCAGGGGCCATCTTAATCCACCCTTCATATCTGAATCTAGAACTGCAGAATTGATCAGATCTCTAAGGCTATTCATCTCCTCATCCTGCATCGATTCATACAATCAGTCACTCCACAGCGTCACTATCAGGAGTTAAATTCCAATTATATCTCTAACAGAATATATGTCTACGACAATGAAGTTTCTTGGCTTTGATCTTTTAAGCAGTAAATATGATTATCAGAAGAATAATGTGGCTTAGTTACTAAGTAGCCAATCCCAAATCATTGCCTTCTGCTTAATAAACTAAAATTTTCATGCTGGAAATAAATTACTCACTAGCAGCTTTGCGCTGTCTAGATTCTAGATGAAAATCTCTAATGCAAATTTAGGGAAATCATTGTTCCAACTATGAAAATCATTAATTTTTCAAGCATGAAAGACCAATATCCAGGAATATGGTTTTAACCTTCTAAATTTCGTTCTACACTTGTTAACCTATCTCGCTAGTGCAAGCCTACTCAATGCTTGTTTTACATATCGTCTCTTCGAGGTGTGATCAAACTAATTACTAGGATAAAGATTACTTGCTATTTTCCATCAGGGCGTTCTTTGAAATGGAGAAAGCACTGGCTAGACACAATTAAGATTGTAATTGGAGGAAAATACAAAGGGAGGAAGCTTGCTCAAGTTTTCTCACTAACAAGTTTCTGCTGGGTTTGGGCAGAGCCCAAGACACTTCGTGCTTCAATGAGTGTCTAACAATCATGCAGTATGATTGTATCTGAATTGCTTTTGCTAACTTACAGTTGGAGCTGTTAAGATCCTCCTGGAGCAAAGCATTAGCCTGAGGTCCAGATTCTTATCAAGACATGATACATCTATGACCATCTGGCGCACTTTTTTTAGCTTAACCTGCAAGAAATCTTTAAACTTCAATACTCCATGAATAAGCAGAAGTATAAAAGTGGAAACCATCTTAAATTTATAAGTGAATATCAGAAGGTGTCCATGAGATTACACGATGTCACACTGATAAAGCACAAATTACCAAAAACAAATTCATTCTACCATATAATATGACAAATTAACATGAGAGGACAAGAGTACTCTAGGTAGTACAAAACCTGCCTTGTAGAGGTGAAGTTTTTTATCTTCCAGCACAATACATTTGCATAAAACAGTTGCATATGGCCGTGTATTATCAGAAAACTGCTTGAAGGAAGAAAAGTTAATGACAAATTGAATTAAAAACATAAGAAAAACACTACCAAGAGTCGGTATGCAGCAAAAGGGATACCTTTACAGTGTAAACCTCTTTCTCCTCTTCAAAATCAACTCCAATCGCTGGGACCACTCCATCTATAATATTTTCCATATAAGAAGAAGGAATATTTGTGTAAAATGATTTGTTGAGTTGTCTGAGAATGGCTTCTTCAACCTGAATTTTATCGACACTTTCTAGTCTCATTGAATAGCTCCTGCATCACACAATTTGTATTATAATTCTTGCACTGATGGAGGATATGAATTTCATTTAACATAGGCAGTTATGGCTTCTAATATATGCATATCAACAATATCTACGTTACACTGATAGAGCACCAGCAAAATTTGTTTGGCAGCGATCAAAGCAATCACTAGTCATATGATACACTCAGGTGTCGAAACAAACCAAATCAAAATATTAACTCCAGTCGAGGTCCTATATGGAGGAACAAACACTTATATGCGTACGTTCTTCCCTTAGTTCATTGAGTATGTCATGGAGAATAAACAGAGACAATTCCAGGCAACTTCACAACATAAGCAATTTTCAGTTGCATAACAGATAATTGATTCCTGTGTCCTTCCATCTAAAAAGGCATCATAAGTTGGAAAAATGATGATGTTCCAATTAACATTAACTCAATTTGCAATATCTATAGAGAGAAGTTGGATTGCACACCCACGAAAAGCGAATTTTCCAAATCGAACAACCAATTCTGGCTTTATTTTTTCAGAACCCTGATCATCCATTTCATTCCTCAAAATTTCGAAAGAAGAGAGTAGTTCTTGCTGTACGTTTTCCGCTATAATCTCCCATGGACTTCTGTTGCAATTCCTTTCCAGTTTGCGATCCTCTTCATTGCATGAAATTTAATACAAAATTTATAATAAGAACATTTAACTCAAACACCATTCAAGGGATCGAAGAAGCAACTAACAGAAAAGGATGGAACAGCAACCTTCAGTTACAATGCTATTCACCAAGATCAGAGACTTTTCTCCAGTTTTACGCTCAATATATTCAAAGGAAATCGGCTCGAGATGGATGTAAGGAGGAAACTGGCCATCATCATCCAAGCCAACAGCAAACCATTTATACATGGTAGTGTCTGCATAAACAATCTTTCCACTCTTTTTTTTACGAGAAGTGGATGCTCTCAAATTCATATTTCTTTGAAAATGAGGGTGCAGTGCCTCTGGAATCGGGGATCCCGTTCTCACATCCTTGGAATGCCGCTTGTGTGGAGGAATGTAAGCCATCAAATTTACAGGAAACGTATGTAGCCTGGCTGCCCAAAAAGAACACATTATTGAAACAAGTAGGCAGAAAGAAACCTACAGGAAAAGAAAAGAAATTCTGCTATTTCAAGAACCCAGAAGAAAGAAGGAAAGAAGGAAAAATCCAGTCACAGATGATCACAACATGAATTACAAAGAAAAAAGAAACAACCCAGATAAACTAATGTTGCAATAAATTGATTAAGTCGATCATTTTAGTAATAATGATTTATTTAAGCTAAGAACTAAGACCCAAAAATGAAGAAACTGAGTATGATTAAAGCAGTAGAGGGACGATCATACCTGAGAGTTAAAAACTGTTGTTGATCGTGCAACAGCAGCTCTGTTCTGGAGGTATTATATTGTTACAACACAAATGCGAGAATGTATATATAGAACCATATAGAAAGAAAGAAAGAATAAAGCGGGAAAAGAACTGGAGGAAAATATTTATAGAAAATAAATAAAGGTTGAATTTGAACAATGAATATTTTGAAAAATAAATTGAGCATTATTATTATGAATCCTTTATTGAGCACTACTACTACTAGTAAATGAAGAACCAGATTGAATATATGCATAGCCCATAGATTTCTAGCTTATTGTGATAATTTTCTTTAAAAAATCATTGTTTTTAGACAATTAAAATAGTAAAATATCATCCAAAATACTTTTTTGTACAATGCTTTGGCAATAGGAAGGGCATCTCCATTATTGGCCTTCACAGGATAAATTGGAGATCGACTGAATGTATGAACAAAGAAAGAGGGAAAGGGACCCACACACACTCAACTCAGCTCCTTCACTACAAAGGGTTCGAAGTTCGAACAACTTCAAAAAAGAGATAAAAGAGTGAAAGGACCAACACAAACACTCGAGTAAGGTGAAATTCTTTATTTTTTTATTTTAAATTAAATTATTTTTATATTTTAAAATAATTTTAATAAATTAACTTTAAAAATAATTTTTAAAAATAAAAAATATTATTTTAATATATTTCTAAATAAAAAATACTTTAAAAAATAATTATTACAAACATCCATTTTATTTTTTTATTATATATAAAGAACGAATAAAGAGGGAAAGGGAAATCAAACAAACATTCAATTAAGTTGTAATTTTTTTTATTTTAAATTAATTTTTTAATATTTTTATATTATTTTAATATATTAATATCAAACATAATTTTTTAAAATATAAAATATTACTTTTATATAATTTTAAATAAAAAATATTTTAAAAAATAACCAATTTATATATTTTAAAATATAAAACTCTTTATTCGTTGTCTATATATATATATATATATATATATATATATATATAAAACACGAATAAAGAGGGAAGGGGACACACACTCAATTATGGTAGTCCTTCACTAGGAGGGTTTGATTTACTTCGTTGGGAGGGTTTTCTTCATTGGGAACTACAAAATATTTGTAATGTTTTATTGTTTGTTCTTGGATTATTAATTATTTTTTAAAATATATTTTTATTTAAAAATATTTAATTAATATATTTTTAGATGTTTTTAAATAATTTTAATATACTGATATTAAAACATAAATAAAGAGAAGGACACCCACTCAATTATGGTAGTC
>Ga0307517_10012050_pt1 | contig 11924 bp, 12 predicted proteins | sample 23_EM_MG_FD_194515 | JGI IMG/M metagenome (GOLD analysis project Ga0307517, IMG submission 194515) | Populus trichocarpa ectomycorrhiza microbial communities from riparian zone in the Pacific Northwest, United States - 23_EM | ecosystem: Host-associated > Plants > Roots > Unclassified | place... | reverse complement strand
GCCTGACAGTCTGGATAGAGGTTCCCCACAAGAAATCCTCGTTGTAGAGGTCATTCATGGGGTTGTCGAGATACGAATTACCCTCCCCATCCAGACGGTCGATGATACGGGTATTCTTGGGGTAGGGCTCGATGACGTTGGCGCGAGAGTGAGGGTACCTCCCCTGGTCGGTGCGAGAAATGTTCATCTCGGCGATGCGGTAGGTGTTCTGGGTAACACGAGGCATAGTAATGGTAAGATGAGGAGATGGTAGAAGGGAGTTAGGTTTGTTGGTTTTGGAAGACGAGCGGATGATGAGTTGTCGCCCTAGGACGTCCCCTTTTATCCGCCTCTCCCAAACCAGGCCACGTCACCACGGTTGCCATCACTTCCCTTGACAACACAAGTGGTGCCACTCCTCCTTAATTCTCATTGGCTGTTCCCACGTTCTCCCATCAGTTCCCCTGACGATGATGGTGTCACTTTCCTTCTTGTTTTCTCATTGGTTGTTCTCACGCTCCGCAGTTCCTTCTTTGTCATGAATGTTCTCACGATTCATTTCCCTTTGTTCTTACTTTCCCATGACCCACTTTCACTCCGATCATGATATCATAACGTTCCCACGACCCACACTTGCCCCGATTATGATCTCATGTCACAGTCACTTATCACGGGCCACTCTGATAGTATATAAGGACTTCAGATAGCACTTGTATTCTTTAGTTTTGTTATTACAGGATTTCCTCTGCCTGAAGACGCTCTTCGGACAAGCTCAGAGACTTACTGCAAGAAATCAGACCTCAGATCTGCTCTCTTCTACTCTATCTCTCCTCTCATCTATCACACGCATCCTCTGCCTCCTCGACCCATCGTCTAGCGTTGTGCAAGGCCCTGCTTCGTCCCCTCCTAGGTTTGAAGACCTCTACCCACTTTAGTGGTTCATTGTTGTCTCTGTTAGCAAGGGCAAGCTACTCAAGAATCGGTTAGTGACTCGTAGTGACGAGTCGTTTCCTGGAGTGGTCTCGGCGCAGAGTGGCCCTGACACGTGTCATAATGATGCAATGATGACGAATGAATGAAGTCATTGGTGACGATGGTGGAGTAGACTGATGTCATAGTGACGTCGAAGGTCTAGGCAGGAGAGCCAAAGTGGGCGGCAAGATAAGACATGGGCGGTGATGCGCTCGGGCGAGCGGTGTTGCGAGATGTGGGCGGTGATGGGAATAGAGTGAGCCCTTGATGGTGGGAAGAAAGGTCGGACCGAAGGTAGCGTCCAGGGGATAGTTGGAATGCATATAAGCAGGATGGATATGCGATCAATCCCCATCAAACCTTTCTACCACTTCACCAACCGCAGCAACACTTTACCTCTTATGTCTATCCGCAATGCTGCCAGCACTGATAATACTGTCGGTTCTCGTGCCGTGTACGTCGCTCCCGACAATCGGGGAGAAATCACCCGTTGTGACAATCGAGGCCATACGCGGAGTCGGATCAATCCTAATGCCGCCTATCCCAGTCCCATCGAGGCTAGTATACTCCTGTTGTTTTCGAGTGGTCTAAATGTCATCGCGCACGATTTTCGGACTACTTTTCTCTTATGTCTCTACATCCTTTTGGACTCTTTTACCTTCAAACCCCCACACTCGTTCATTTCACACCATACATCAAGACACCAAAATCGCATTCGACTACTCAGGGAGATTGACAAGGACAAGATGGGTATTTACAAGGGTATCAACCATGCACTCCATCTCTGCTTCGAGACACACGGCTTCGCGGAACTCGGCATATGAAGACCACCTAAGGACGTCATACCCTAGCAAGACCCTCTCAGCAGCTGCAGCCCAGTCTTTGTATTTATTGTGCTTACTAGCTGGGCATGAATATATTGATTCCTGTTAGGGGTTAGAAATATATTTGTGAGTTCATACTGTGTTCGTTCTTGGGTTCCAAGGGTATGGGCCATCAGCCATCAACTGTCAATGAGTGACTAGACCACTCCACCGGTTCCTGGTACCATAACCCTGGGAATTGGCTTCTCAGGGTGTTCCCCTCCCATCAAAATACATCTGGGAGGATGACCAAGCGTGGGAAATGCTTCCCCTGGCATCCCCCCCTTCCGGGTGACCCGCTAGGTGGCCACACTAGCCACATTTGGCCAATATATTTTGATTAGCTTACCTAAGCATTATTTTACTGGCTGATTCGAAAAGTATGTACACAAAAATCTTCGAAATTAAATACGAGAAAAATACCGGGCCCTGCAGAACGTCAAACGCGTAAGATCCCGCTAAACGCGCCATTGAACGGATGAGAATTGAGCGAGATATGCTCGATTTTCGTACGGGTGCCGAGCGAGCATTGCCAGCTCACCGCGCGGATTGATGGGATTGATCGCGACTTCCTTTTTGGGAACACGCGCGGAACCCGGGCTCGCCCCGGGTTGCAGCCCCTTCCCCTCGCGATTGGGGGCGACACAGGTAAGCTGGGCCTTAGCCCTTTCATATATTAATCATTGTGATGTATATCTAGGATTTGACACCACTTTCGTGTCATCCGGCGCGAGTCCGGTTACCCTCACCCCGAGGGGTGGGGGTAGAAATCCCCCCACAGCGGGTGCGTCAGGTAAGCGTTTGTTTAGCCCTTCTAGGCGTTTATTATACTCATAAACGCGAAGGGATTCCGCCACTTTCGGCGCGATTTGGTGAGGGTTTCCCCACCTCCCCCCCGGGCGGGTGGGGACAGATTCGCTCATTACGAGCCGCACAGGTAAGCGATTGCTTATTCCTTTCAGACGTCTATTTTACTAACTGAAACGAAGGGAATCGAGCCCATTTCGGGCTTGTTTCGTGCAGTTTCTGACCCCTGCTTCAGGGGGGTCAAAATCACAAAAGTCGTGATTGCGCCCGAACGCGGCGTGCGCTTGGTTCGCCCTTTTTGGCAGTTATTTTGGTATGTATTTACGAGGTAATGAGCCCCCTCCTGAGCAAACGCATCCACGTTTCCCGCCTTGGGAGATATGGATGCACTGGGGTGAAAATCTCAGATTGCGACCCAATGCGGTACGTCCATGTTTTACCATTACACCACCTTATTCCAATGACATATACCTCCAAGCTCCCGCATTCCTACCCTCATATGTCTAGGTTTTCTCCCTCTACACTCAGATCAACATCCTGAGGTAGATCTCTCTCTAGGTGAAGCTCCCTTCAAGATTTTGGTTATTCCTGCAGTGTACCCTGTCCCTAGTATGTCTATTCTATGTGCATTAAAGGACTAAGACCTGCACTCAATTCCTCCCAGGTAATTCGCATTTTTTGGTCTCAGGCCTCCCCCACTAATTGTGGGCTATATACTGTGCCCCATGCCCCAGGGTTCCATTAAATTATATTCATATATAGTTGTTTACTTTATGTACATTATTTGTGGTCATACAATACACGAATGGATGAGTTTTTGAGATTTTATTCTGTGTGTCCGAGTTTCAATCACTTTGGCGCCCGAAATTCCAAGATGTGGTAGCGATCGTGGGAACATTTCTGATCAGGTCCCGGGTCACTGATCCCCAGACTCACTTCCCACTGGGCTTGAAGTACTTGCCCAGGTGGACTATAATTGTAGGAGTAGGGTGGTATTTATGTAAGTAGAGTATATACATAAATCTGGAATAAATGGATCAGTATTGATGCTGATATTTTTGGCCACCCCTCTGATGAGGTTCACACATCCCAAGAGTGTATCTCAAGAACCGGTGAGGGGACCACCTTTGGGTCTTTTGTCACTCAAAAGTGCCATCATATGTAAGGTAATTGCACATGTTTTTGGAGTGCAATGTTGTAGATAAAACTCTCAGTGCACGAAACTCATCTGTTTTCAAGCATATCTCTCCCCCTTGCATAGGGTCACCAATATCATTATATGTATATAGTCAAAGCATTAGAAATAATATACAACATGTATTATACATAAAACAAACACCCCCAACACAAATAACAACTATTAATGCAATGAAAACTATGAAAACCTCTAGGGTGTGTTGAGGGGGGAGATGAAACACAAAAATCAAAATAACATACCAATTGTTAGGCCCTATAACAAACAGCTTTGGGGGCACATACTAGATGTATATAACACCCAGGAAATGGACTATACAAGCTGGGAGATTAGGTAGAAAAGGCTGGAGAGAGAAAGATAGTTTTAGCAGAAAACATTGATAGAGTGATGAGTACTTGCCTCAAATGCGTAGGAATACACAGAATTACTCAAGAACAAGTGGGAATACAATCTCCAATGCCGCTCACATGCATTTGAGGTGATTGAGGCACTCCAGAACCAGATCTGGGCCCCACATAAAGAGAGATGCGCACAAATGTCCCCTGCAGCACAGAGAGCGTGCAGGGGCCGTTATTCCACTCATATCAGCCTCTATAATGCGTGAGTAACGCGTCAAATGAAAAAAGAGAACATACCAAGAGTAAGACAAAAGAAAAGACAAAAACACATCTATACCTCCCAAGGTGGGAAATGTGGATGCGTTTGCGCGGGTAAGTGGTGAATCCAACGAGCATACGTACCAGAACAATTGCCCCGAAGGGTGAAGCAGCTGCACACCGTGTTCAGTCGCAATCGTGATTTTTGCGATTTTTATCAGGAAAAGGGAAAGAAATTTTTCTGACACTTATTTCAATCTTTTTGTAAGAAAAGGTGGAAAAAAGAGAAAAGTACATACTTATATAAGTTATGTCATGAATCCATATAAGTTGGGGCTCGAAAAGTGAATGAAAAGTACTAAATAAGTGAGAAAAGATGAAGATAAGTGAAGATAAGTGGTCACCCGAAATAAGTATTTTGCTCTTTTGCTGATGTTGACCCCCCTGGAGCAGGGGTCAGAAACTGCATGAAATGAATCCAACATGGGCTTGATTCCCTTCGTTTATATTAGTATAATAGGTGTCTAAGAGGAATAACCCAATGCTTACCTGTGGGGGTTGCTACGAGCGAAATTGTCCCCACCCACCTGGGGGGAGAGGGGTTATCTGTTGATCAAGGATGACATCTGGCAATGTCTGGCCAGATTTGCACCAGCAATCTCCATCCAGCAAGATCTGTTTCAGACAAGTTTGCTGATGTTGAATGATCCCACTGCCCAATCACTCCCTGCTGGTTGTGTTTGGTCCACTAATTCATGTGCCTATGATACATTTTTTATGCTCCTGTTCTCACTCTACAGGGATTCCCTGCAACCATGGAGAGAGGTTTTCATGGGTGCCAGCCCTTAGTTTGAGTCACTCACTGGTATGTTCAAGTCCCTGATGATCCTTGCCAATCTGGGGAATCCACTGTGTTTCTCAAACTTCAGGGATGATTTGAGATCAACACTCTCTAACTACGATGTCAGCCTGTTCCCACAACCCGGCCAAGCTTGAAACATCTTTATAAGGTTTTAAGTGAGGATACCCTCACCAAATCACACTGAAAGTGGTGGAATACCTTGGCGTTTGTTAGTACAATAAACACCTAGAGTGGTTAATCAAACACTTACCAAATGCACCTGCTGTGGGGGGATTTCTACCCCCACCCCTCGGGGTGAGGATAACCAGACCTGCACCAGGTGACCCCGGAATGGTCTCAAATCCTAGATATACATTACAATAGTTAATAGATTGAAGGGCTAAGCCATAGCTTACCTGCGTGGCCCCCAATCGCAAGGGGAAGGGGCTGCAACCTGGGGCGAGCCCGGATACCATGCGCGTTCCCAAAAAGGAAGTCGCAATCAATCCCATCAATCCACACGGTGAGCTGGCAATGCTTGCCTGGCACCCATACAAAAATCGAGCATATCTCACTCAATCCTCATCTGTTCAGGGCCACATTTAGCAAGATCTTACGCGTTTAACGTTCTGCAGGGCCTGGTATTTTTCTCCTATTTAATTTCAAAGATTTTTGTATACACACTTTTTGAACCAGCCAGTAAAATAATGCTTAGGTAAGCTAATCAAAACATATTGACCAAATGTGGCTAGTGTGGCCATCCAAATAGGTATCCGGATGGATGGGGGGGCCAGGGGATGCATTTCCCACACTTGGTCATCCTCCCAGATGTATTTGATGGGAGGGGAACACATGGAGAAGCCCAGTGATGGATACTTCCCACAGTTGTGGCACTGGGCTACCAGTTTACTGATGGGAAGGCCCAAAACAATGGGTCAAGTCCAGACACTGGTCCGAAACAATGGATTGTATGGATGGGCTGGGATCTCACATTTATAAATATGGAAAACGACAAGAAGACAAATACATTCCAAGAACAAGACATAAGAAATACAAATCATAAGTATGTTAAGTTACTTGAAATAATACATTTTCTGGGCTGCAACTATTGGGCACTTGTGTGAACTACAAAATCCAGTGTGGTTAGTGGAACCGGCTGAGGGAGAAACAAATGATACACACATGAATGAGATACCGCTGACTGTGAGTGCAGCATTTGGGGAAGTTGTTCGTGCTGACCCAGCTAAGACCCTCTTGAGTTTATATTAAGTATTGCAGGGGCCACATGTCTGCAATGGGCAACATGCCAGCCGAACTGAACCTCATCTATCTTCATGTGGTGCACTGGGCTGGAGAGCGGTGAGGGAGGGAGCTACATTTGGGGAGAAAATGTAAATACTGTCAGCGCCAGGAGTATCATGGGTTATGAGTGTGCTACTAACCTTCCAGTATTTGGTTCTGACAAGATCCTGCTGATGTAGGAATCTGGCTTTGTACTTCTCATACCAAACTCATGGACAGCAGGGGTTTCATGGGGTCGTCCTTGAAAATGAGGACTGGCGGCTACGTGGCAACGGGTAACAACGGTTCAACCATAATCCACCCAGATCAAATCCACATCTGTTGTGGCATCATCCACAGAAACTGTGATCCACCAACACCTGATCTGCTGAAATCCACAGATGTTTGGACTCAGCAAACCTGTGCCAGGCCTTAGGCCCAATTGACAGGCCCCAAATGAGGATGTGCTCTCTGAGACAATCTACCTTGTCTCGGAATTGTAAGTTCTCCATCTCCAAGGCCCTGCTCAGCAGCACCTGCCCTTAGAGACAGAGGTGGAGGATCTTGGCTGCATTATCCCCACCATCAGTTGGGGGATAATGCTGGCTTATGAAGGGGTTGGCTCCCCCTTTGAAGTCATCAGTGCTGTCCCAGGAATTGCGTGGACTGGGACATCCACACTGAGACATAATGCAGAAATGAGGTGGGCATCCCACAGCGTGCATATCCCTCATCTTATATGCACCTATCTCACCTTATGTCATCACTAGCCCCTACTCACAGGGTACATAAAAGGGTTTTTTGAAGCAGAAAACTGTAAAGAAAATGTAATAGAGAGTATAAGTACTATTAACCTATTTTGCATCTTAAAAAGTGTAATCAAGTTCAAACCTTTCTTGTTATGCCATTCAGGATCTTGGGGAAAGTTTGAATTTAATTACACTTTCTGGAACATAAAATAGGCTGATGATATTTATACTTTCTACTACATTTTCTTTACAGTTTTCTGCTTTAAAAAACCCTTCTATGCACCCTGTAACTTGTGCCCAGCTTTCCCTTTTCCCACATGCCAAGCCAATTTCTTCCAATCCAACACATGGTGAAGTGTGAAGTATTTGTCTAGTGCCATGAGGTCTTTACAGTGCTTTTAAGGCTTCCAGGTCATTTCCCCAAGCAACCACTGAACATTGAACCATATCTTTCTCCCCTGCCAGGCATGCCCAACAATCACATCAATGTACCACTCCTTGTCCTCCAGGACCCCATAATCATAGAGGAACCTTACTTCCTGTCCCAGGAATAGTATCTCATCATTCTCCAAGCATGGTTGCAATTGGTCCATGTGGAATTGGTTGTGGATGTAATGAGACTTCAAACTCAGCATAGGAGGACCATTGAAGAGTGTCATAGCCCAACCAATGTTCCTCCACCTCAAACCTGCTGGGAGGACCTGGAACTGGAACATCCCCCAAACGACCTGGACTCTCCACTCTTGGAGGAGTCACTGGAGGATAGTCCTCTTGATGTTCCTGGACAACCACCCTCCAACGACAATGATCACTGCTGAGTGAATGAACCAGCTAGCACCATATATCCAATCAGCAGTTGATGATGACCACAACAGAGGGCACACTGACCAGCATGAACCAGGTGAATCTCAGCCATCACTGGCAAAGGCACAGGAGAAGACATGGAGAAAGACTCCCCAGAACACCCAGAACATCCAACTATGTCCAACCCCATCACAGGTTGTTCTTCAACCATAGAAGGGTAGGAGGTGTACTCCAGTTCATTGTCCAGAACCTAGGGGTCACGTCAAACACTGATTCCTCAGAAAGGAAGAAGACAGCGTTGGATGTACTTCAATGGGAACCTCTCTACTTCCAGTCAGTCCACACTTGCAGGTCTGATCCTATACATTTGTGATCAGCAGGGTTCTACACCCCAAGGAAACAAATGGACCTGCAAGGCCTCAATCCTCCCATGAAGTTCAACACAGAATCTGTCCTGTGTCTGCCACCCCTCCAATTGCTCCATGCAATCCCCCAGTTCCCTGTTCTGACGAAGGGCATCATCTTCCAACTCCAAGGCCTGCTGCTTAAAAGCCTCTTCCATATCCTTGCACTTGTCACACTCTCATTGTACCTAGAAAGGAGAAAGTTAGTTCAATGCCTCATCACGTTAAATTAACTCTCCCCACCTCCTTCTCCAGGATCTTGAGACGACAAAGCAACCTGTTATCAATAGAGGAAGTGTGCCTCATCTCCAGACTAGTCATCACATCCCTCCCCCTAGTTGATCCACCCTCTTCATACCTTTCAGGAACATCCTTCACCTCCATGGTGATAAGCCTATCCAGTACCTTATCCCTCTTAGGGTATAAAACCCTCCTGTTGCTCTGAAGACGAGCCATATGAATGGCTGTTCCCCACAAGAAGTCTTCATTGTAAAGGTCTAGCATAGCATCCTTGAAAGAATCCATCCCAGGAGCATCCAGATGATCAATGGTGGTGGCAGAATGAGGATAGGGAGAAAGGACATCCTGTCTGGAATGAGGGTAACAACCCTGAGCAGTACGAGAGACAGAAATGTCAAAGACATGGTACTTGTTGCTGGCAATCCTAGGCATGGTGATATAGATGAAGAGTAGAGGGGAGAAGAACAAAAGACACAGGGATAGCTGGTTTCAGAGGATGAACAGATGTTGAGTTGTTGCCCTAGGACGCCCTCTTTTATCCACTTCTCTTCAACCAGGACATGTCACCAAGTTCCCCATCAGTTTCCCTGACAACACAAGTGGTACCACTCTCCCTCTTTTTCTTATTGGCTGTTTCCATGCTTCTCAGGTCTTCTTTGTCATGACTTTCTCACGACCCACATTTTTTCTGATCATTCTTTGTTATACTATTCAAATGACCCACATTTGCTCCTATGATGACTCATTATGACTGTAGGTCAGAAACCTTGACTCAGTGTTACTGGTCACTTGTTACAGGCCACTCTGATAGTATATAAGGACCCCAGATAGTGCTTGTACTCGCTAGTTTTGTTATTACAGGATTTCCTCTGCCTGAAGTCTCTCTTTGGACAAGCTCAGAGACCTACTGTAAGATACAGAACACCAGGCCTGTTCTCTTCCACTCTATCCCCTCTTTCCCTCACTAGTGCATCCACTGCCTCCTTGACCCATTGTCCAGTGTTGTACAAGGCCTTGCCTTACCCCTTACCCATTGGTTTGAAGACCTCTATCCACCCTTGTGGCTCATTGCTGTCTCTGTTAGCAAGGGCAAGCTACTCAAGAATTGGTTAGTAACTCCCAGTTGGAGTTGTTTCCTGGAGAAGGTCTCAGTGCAGAGTGGCCCCGACACTCAGCATCATTGCTTTATCTGCATTGATTGCTGACTCTAACTTATCATCTGTGCTGCCAATGTTTCATACCCATCCCAGTCCACTTCCCCTTTCTCCCCCCCTTGACATTATATTTATATATGGCTTGAGTTAATGCTTCTGTGTGCTAGATAAATACCCACTGTACTGTACTAGTTTATGTTTGCCTCAGCAATGCAGGATAAATCAGAATTAAAAATAAAAATAAATTAAATTAAAAACATGGACATCAGCAAATTTGCATGAACAAGATCCACCCTGAAATTCTACCACCTGGCCAGACATTGGGTCATCAGGCCAAGTGGAATTCACCAGGGCTTTTCTGACCTGGCAGGGGGATTTCAGAACTCTAAACCCCATAAATGGGACTCCAACCTGATCAACCCATCAGACCACCCAAGCAAAATCTGACCTGATATAGTCTCTTAATCCAGGAAGTTGCTCAGTCAGGCCTGACAGGTTCTGATATTGTTTTTGTTTTAAAATCCCTAAATATAGAATTCATAAAATAAATACCATTTCTGCAACCAGTATTTAAACATTCATATATACTTATATATATACCTAAAATATTAGTTGCTGTTGTACACAATGTGTGGTCACTAACCTCCCAAAAATGGATCCAGTTCATGCATCAGATGCAGAAAGGTTGTGGTCATTGGAGAAACTCACCACAGTAGACACACTGCTGTTCCTAGTGTAGAAAACTCAAGAACTGTTGGTGTCAGAGGGGACTTACTGTGGGGAGGGTAGAGCAGCAGGGTGGTGGCCTGTGACACAATCAGAGGATCAGATCTTGAGATTGGACAAGAGAAGATGATACAAAAATAGACAGACCTAGACCAGTGGGGTAGGGGGTGAAACTAGGGAGCTTATGACAAAAATAAACAGTCAACCAGGGAAAGAAGACTGGTGATAATAGGTGAGGCTAACCAAAAATGTTTGTTCCCTTGTAAGTCACAGGGTGCATAGAAGAGTTTTTTAGAGTAGAAAACTGTAATAAAAACATGATGGAAAGTATGAATACTATTAACCTATTTTGTATCTTAAAAAGTGTAATTAAATTCAATCTTTTCCAGAGATCATAACTGACACAACAAGAAAAGATTAAATTGAATTACACTTTTTATAATACATAATATTCTAATAGTATTTATACTTTTCATCATGTTTTTATTACAGTTTTATACTCTAAAAAACCCTTCTATGCACCCTGATTTGTTGGTGTTGGGATTCCCTGTTGTCAAAGGTGGTCAGCAAGCATATAATCAGTATTGGATGGAAATCATACCTATATTCTGTGAACCTAGATGTGGAAACCATGAAAAGTAGGTCAGAGAAATAGTGAGTTTGAAACATAGGATATACCATGGCACTGATGTTGCAGGGATTACCCTGTTGACAACTGCAGCACTAGATGGAAATGTAAGGCTATAAAAAGAAGCACTGTCAAGTTAATGGACAACATTACTTCTGGGTTGCCAGTTCTGGAGGAGGCTTGCCTTGAAGAGGACAATAAAAGCAGTGGTGTTCTACTAATGATCACAGTGGAAGATGATGGTGGGGGGTAAGGCAGTGCTTGGGTCAACTTGACCTACCAAAGAAAATATAAGGAGTGGCAATGGATCAATTCTCACATGTGGTAGATGTTGTCTGTTTGGAGTGCTATATGTACTCATGGATGACATTGAGATGATAAAACAATATGACAACAACAGTGCAGCTGTACCTATGTGACCAAGGTAGCAGTCCCCAATAGATGCATTTCTGATTACACTGGGGGCAAGGGGTGGTGGCCTGGGCTCATACATCACAAGTCCATCACAAGGACATGGGTGAAGTACCAGGCAAAAACCCACCTGGTACATCCCAAGTCCATTCAGAATGTTTCCAGTCAATGTCACTGCAGTGTGCCTGGGTCAGGAAATAGCCAGTACATTTGCAGTGTCCCAGGTCATGTGACCAGGATGTTCCCATCAGGAACACTGTGGGAAAATTCACAA
>Ga0307517_10012049_pt1 | contig 11927 bp, 13 predicted proteins | sample 23_EM_MG_FD_194515 | JGI IMG/M metagenome (GOLD analysis project Ga0307517, IMG submission 194515) | Populus trichocarpa ectomycorrhiza microbial communities from riparian zone in the Pacific Northwest, United States - 23_EM | ecosystem: Host-associated > Plants > Roots > Unclassified | place... | reverse complement strand
ATGCCGAACACCTGCGATCACTGAAGCGTCTCTCTGTTGTGGATATCGATTTTTATGACTGCTCGGTTTCCCATGACGAGGTGCCGTTAGGTGAACAGAAAATTGGAGCTTACATGGCCCAGACAGCGAGGGACTTAAACGCGTGGAAGGAGCATCTGGTAGAAATCCTCCAAGACAGCCCCTCCAAGGAACGCAAGTTCTTGAGGTGGAGGGTCCGTGAGGGCCGGAATCGCGGTCCCAGCTATGAGTATATTGTGGTGGAGGAGGGGAGATTGGAGGTGCACCCGAAAACGTCCTCGTAGGAAGATGTATGCAATCGCCTGTTCCTTCCAGTCGTACCTTATGTATCTGTACCGCCAAATAAAACATCACCGCCGTGAACGAACCGGAGCGTCCTTCCCCTGGCGTTCAAAGAGTGGAATTTCCTATTGCGGAAAGCGGAACGGGTTACATCAAAGTTTACAAATTCGGATTAGGTTCTGGGCACCCTCGCTTCACCTCACTTTCACGCATCTGGCCAGGCCGTTTTGTCGGAAAACAGCGAGCGGTGCCGCATTGCGGACCAATACAGGGCCCACGGCTATGATACAGTTTTCTTTCTGCACGACGCGTACGAAGCGTAAACCATTGACACGCGTGGCTCAAAGCTACTCAATCCCGAAAGACAGCGCGCAACTATGTAAATCAGTATATCCCTCGCGGTGCTTCCTAACTATCCTTGACCAGAACCTCCATCTCCTCCCCACTCGAGTTGACCCTTCGAGCTAGCTTCATCGATCGTCGTTTACATTAACATCCGATCCCCCTCAAAAATCACCAGCGCGCCACCTACATCAGCGATGCCGCCAAAACGGAGACTGGCGGTGGGAGTTCCCTCGACACATGTAACGGAACGACCGACTCGACTGGTCCAAACTAGCGGGGGCGAGTACTCTGGTTTTTCATCCCGTCCTCCTCGACTTTGATCTTACTTCGATCTCGCAGTTTTCAAGCTTCCAATCGAACTTCTTTTCGAAATCTTCTCCTACTTTGATGATCATCGACGCTACGTCCGCGATACCTGCACCGATGGTGAACGGTATGGAGAAGTGATGAGGACGAAGCACGTGGAGCGGTCGACGGTCATTCGGAAGCTAACGATGGCATGTCGGGCATTGCGTCACATGCTCCTCCCCGTTCTTTGGAGGAATACAGAGGGGTGCGTTGTAAAGCCGCCCTCTGATGGCGGTCCCGCTAGGAAGACATACGGCTTATACGCTCAGTGCGTCTATCTTTTATCCAACCCAATAATCGCTGCCTCTGTCCAGTGGGTGCAATTCTACCTCCACCTGAATAGAACTCAAAAGTCATTGTTCTGCAGGGTCCTGTCTGTGGATTTATCTTTCAGAGATGCTCCGGACGACCTGATGAAGAAGTTCATCGATACCCTGGTTCGGTTACCGAACCTAAGAACATTGGAACTGCTAAGCGTCAGTCACCGAAGTCCCGTCACGGCGGGACTCAGACGAAAATGCGCCAAATTCCCAAGCATCCGTGAGATGACCGTCTGCTCCATGTACCCCGATTTCATTAGGAGCTGCCCGAACCTCGAGAGTCTGACCTTCAGGCGTGGTTTCGTGGAGCACTCCTGTGCGGCCGTTAGTTCGTATGGTGCAGGATTGAAGCGAGTTGGAGGGGTGGATATTGTACGTAGTTTGAATGTGGAATGTGAGTTCCGGAGAGTTCCCACCTGGTCAGGGGCAATCACTCGACTAATAACCTGCGTTATAGCTGTAGTACGGGGCTGCCCAAACCTTCAGGAGATCGCACTTTTTGGTGCCATCTATGTATGTTCCCCCCCCTTTTCATCTACCATGTCTGAGATTCACTTATACGCCACTCCACGATAGTGCAGGAGGGACGAAGTTATAAAGTGCCTGCGACAAGCGAAGCATCTCTCAATTTTGGAGATCCATCTCGTCGAACACAAGGACGGGCATTTCGTGCAATTTCCAGACTTACCGGGGAAACGGAAAGCGTGGAAGGCGGGTCTAATCGACGTTCTCAAGAACAGCCCTTCCAAAGGCCGCAAGTTCTTGAGGTGGAAAGTCGCTCAGATCTCCTGGCAGCCCCTTGACAAATGCTTCGTTCGCGAGGTCGTGGAAGCAGAGGAATTGGAGGTATTGTCGCAATCGTCCTTGTAGGAATTTCAAAGGGGCCACACGCCACACAATGGCTGTTTTTTGTGTTATTTTGTTTCTCTGGGAGCACTACGTACATAATTACTTACAGCTGCAACTTTGCGTATGAATCTAAAATGGGTTCAATTCGAAGGGGAAGAATAGTTATATCGGGAACGTGATATTGCATTACTAAGCATTATGGCCGTAAAAAAGCTACGTGGAGGGTCGTGTGCGGAGAAATTTTGAACGGTAAGAGGAGGCGGGGAATAAACATGGACCCGGGGAACAAGATTTAGCTAACCAATACAAAGGGGCGTTGAATGTGGGGCGTGACAGGAGGTGATGATAAAGGTGAGCGTGTATGGTACTAACTTGAGTAGAGGAAAGGGGGGAAATCAGGGCTGACAAGATGTGGCAAGGCAACAACAACAACAAAAAACAATCGGGAATGCGGTTAAAGGGGAGAAAGGTAGCGAGTTGCAGGAATGGGGGACAAGTTAAGCAGAGCTGTGGAACTTGACGTACGGGATCGTCCTCGACTTGAGCCAACCCTTGAACGAGACGACCGCCATGACCCATGTGAGGGTAAAACACGTAATCGCGACAGCCAAACACGCGACCATCATGATATCGTCCCTGCCTTGCCGCATCGCGGCCACGGTCAAGTCAGAGGTGCTAAACATGAACACCAAACCACCGCACGCCAAAAAGAACCCGGCCAGGGCTTCAGTGGGAGGTCGACCCGGCAGAGTCGAACGGGGAGGACCCAACCACAAGAAGAAGTAGGTCAAGCATCGCATCACCGCGAAGGCTGCTAGCAGATTACCCCACAAGGCATGGATTTGGACTTGAAAGACGTATGGCTGGAAATGGGCGGCCATCACAATACCGGTGATCCCGATGCAGATGGCAGGGAAGGGGTTGAACGAGGCGACATATGAGGGCGGTTCGGCAACGGAATCCTGTCCTCGGGTAGCCCGATTCTTGTTGTATTGGTATTGAGAGGCGAGTGATCCTGCAGCGAGCCATCTCCTGACCCTCTTAGATTCGAGACCCATCCCAACCAAACCGGAGAACCAATACATGACCTAATGGGGATACCGTCAAGGCTTATTAACGGGGTGACTCATGAGTGGGTTGCAAAAAGACGAACTCACAGCAATTGAAATGTGCTGAACCTGGCGGGTGGTATAAGGGTCACCTGCTTTCACCCCGAACCGCTCCATCCAAGTGTTGCTGGCGCCGTAGAGGAAGACGACAAGACTCTCAACAAACTCTGCGGTGGGAACGTTATTCCTGTGAGCAACAGGAATCCTATTCCACGCCCAACCAAGTTCGGAGAAGGAGCCCAAAAAGCGAGCGAACGTGAGGAGTCCATAGCACCAAAAAATCCCACCCTTAATGAGATGGGCAAGGCAAATATTGACGTGATCTCCTCGGCATCCACCGGTATAAACAACAATGCCAGTAAGCAACTGGACAAAGCCGGCAAAGACCAAAAATCGTTCCAGGGTGGCGAAAACGGCGGACCCAAGCTTGCTGCACCAGGGCCTGTGTTCATTTGTTTGGGAAACGACGTCTTGAAGCGTGTCATCCGAATGAACGGAATAGTGACGAGTATGGAATCTACCGGACACTGCGGTGCGGTCCGAGGTGGGCGTCTGGGGGGACCATTCAACCGTCTGAGCGTTTTCTTCATCGTCAAAGCCGACCGGTTTGGGAGGGGAGCGCGAGCCTTGAGGCTGCCGGGAGGAATCGAGTTGGTCCGAGTCGGTAATTACACCCTTCAACTCGGCCTCTTCATACTCTTCCTCGTCAACGTCCACAACGAGAGTGGTGTACTCGGCACTGGAACCCGGGAGATAGATATCCTTGCCGAGAGCGACAAGGTCCCAGAAAGATGAAAAGGTAAACCTGCGGTCGCCTGACTTGATTGATCGGATGTATGCGATCAATCTGGAACTGAGACGGATGACATCAAGAGCTGATAGCGTCGCAGCGAGGAAAAGGACCAAATAGCCATGTGTGCCGTGGACATTGCCTTCGTACCTGTTTCGTGGACGCGAGAGAAACGCGCGATAAGGTTGGTCAGTGAAACGTTGCGGACGATAGACGACCGGTGAGAAAAAAAAGTGGTGGCAAGCGTCCGCGGCGAACCAGAAGCCTCCTGCTGTCCGGTCACCCGATCATTTGCCGAGAGGCTTGGTGTGATCGGCGGTTAGGGATGGCGTCTATTAGGGGAATAGCCGCAATAGAAATGAAAGGAAACGGAAGGAAAGACGGAGCAGGGAGATTAGACAGTGCTTACAGGTCCGGGGTTAACTTTTTGTAGAGTGCGCTGGAACTGAGGCCGAGGGTGATGAAACCGTAGAATGCAACAACGCTAAGCACATGGAAGGAGGACTTGACGGATCTCAAAGCAATCCCTGTGATTACCAAGCGAGATAAGAATGAGTAATCCGCCGCGATTAGGCTCCCGAGGTAGACAGATATAGGAACGTATGTGGGTGTGGGAATGAAATCCGCCACGGGTTCTCCGCAAGGGCCGGGGAATGTGAGACGGTCTGACTCAGACACTCACCAGCAGGGAGGGCGACAAAGAAAGCGCCGGACATGAACAGGACATGCAAAACCATCAACCAGGGATACCGCGCGGGCAACTCTTCGTCGGGGCTCATCCGCATCCTCGTGTCCTCAGACCAGTAGGATGGAGGGGTGGGTGGATTCGACTTGAGATACTCTTCCTCGTCCCATTCGGACTTGACCTCTCCGGGGTGAGAGTTACCGTGTTCATGTTGTGCGGCGACCGTGAGGGCGAGGGCGAGGATCAGGAGGAAGCGTTCCGGAAGAGTCACGGAGCTCTGCATCCTTGGGAGGGAAGGGAGTCAGAAGAGGAGGGGGAGGTAGGTGAACAATAATTGGGAGAGGAGGTTAGATTATATATACACATCTTGTGGGTTCTGTCTCGCCCTCCTGTCGAGCCTTTCCAGCCCACGGCTCTAGGACACCGAGCGCCGTCATCACGTCATCCCAAACGATCCACCCTCCCGCGCCGTGTCACCGTCAGCGGTCGAGCCAACTCATTCCTTGGCTGGCTCTAATTCTATCCTCCCGCGGCTTGTAACCTTGTAACCTGTGGTCTTGGGCTCGCTTGGGCTCGGCCCTCGGCGTGTGACAGCGAGCTGAGCCCATCCCGATATTTGCTTTCATCCCGCGGTTCACCTCGGCATCTGTGCACGTGGTTCGGACGCCGCAGGTTTGGTTTTCGGACAGCGCCCTTCGAATCTGATCGGTTGTAAATGATCTGAGTCCCTGACTTGGAATGGGAATACAGTCTTTCTCAAATGAGTAACTCAGTGGGTGCCGATAAGTTCGGCCCTTCTCCGATATCCGACGACCCACCCAGAAGGCGTGCGGAACCCGATTTCTAAAAAGCAAGAAACAAGATAGTACTACACATCAAACCTGGCAAATGAGATACATAATACATACAACCACGCGTATAACACGGGTATCAGACGGAGAGCATGTTGCACACTACTTACAGGTCGCGTTCCCCTCTTTCTACGATTGCTTCAACTCGAACCAAAATAGATAACGGAACGGCTGAGGATAGATAAAACCAAGACAGGGAACGAAATAGATCGGCAGGCCCGAGGTTTAAAGCACACTTGAGATGTGAGTGGGTAACTGGCCGCATGTTCGTGCCAGGCGGGTTTCAGCACACATTGATAGTTTAACTCTCTTCGGGGTGCATGTTGGCTGCAGAGCAATGGCGAATGCCACGTCAGTCAGCTTGGACCATTGGAATCCTCGCTTAGTCTCACCTCCTTTAAACCAGCACTTGCCCTTGGTGTAGTGGAAGCACTGTAACCAGACAACGGATGCAAATCCGGTAATCAGATAAATCTGTCAGAATACGCGCGCGTCGGATTTCCTCACTTTGCTTCCGTTCGGGCACACATGCCCCCAGCAACATGACTCCTGATTCGGACAGTCCATCTGTCATCCAGTGGAGGTCATGTTAAAAAACTAAAACTCTCGAAGACCGACCATAGAGCATCACTTACGCCTAAAAAATACAATATCAGCATCGGGGTATAATACCAAAGGAATGAATCTCTTACCGTTCTTGTAAAAGTTGCATGGTGCTTTTTTCGCGTTCTTCGCGAGTGTCACCAATTGCTCTTGCGTCAGGAACCAGTCATGTGAGTACTTGCACGATGGCTATGAGGAAGAGGTTTCGCAGTTAATGTCCCGCTCCATGCCGAGAAAAGTCGAGTAATTCATCACGTACGCCTTTCTGTGGGACCCAACAAACCGTCAATCATAAGAGTGATGGACACAGGAAGGAAGCAGCTCGAGCTTACCGAACAGTTCATTAGATAGAACTCGTTGCATGGGGGAGGTGTCTCTAAATATCGACATCACCATCAATCAGCTTCTCCGCCGAGCACCAAGAAAAGGTCAATGCCGGGGCGGACTCACGTTTATGCAGAGGCTACGAATCGGGAGAGTGAATTAGCACATACGAAAGCGAAAGGAAGAAATCCCGCAGATAGTCCGGCAACTACGGTAACCAAACTAATGATGGGCTCCTCTCACCTTTGTAGCGTCGATCGGCTTGAATCCATTGTTGGTGGCCGAGAACTGTGATTCCGACGTCTGCGGAGATATCAGGCCGCCGTGGGTTGTCACTGTCCCGGATGTCAAGAGTGGAACCGGGATGAGCGAAGGTGGGCGTCTCGTTGCCGGAACAAGTCGCTCCGCCGTGAAGATCCCATGTGAGTCGAGGCACAATACCCCAAACAGTCGGAGATCAGGGGACGGCTCGCGTGAAAGATCCCGCATCAGGACGACCTTCCCCAAAAGCCCTTCTCTGTCTAATGCCGCGAACGAAGTCGAGAATTCAGGACCGCTGCCATTAGCTGGAAATACCAAACAAGCGAACGGGCATCAGTGAGCCGGCGCCACCTGACTGAATGGGACACTTGGACTCACACCCGAGGAAAACTCGCAGCGTTTGCGGATAGCGTACTTGAGTCTGAACGTGTTCTGGACGATCGTCCGAGGTCAGAGAAAGCAGGTCTCAAAGCGGACCAGGGGTGTGGGAGGAATCAGACACGATCCGCACCTATGACTTTGGCGACCGTAGCGCCTTTGCTAAAACCAACGTCGACCATTGTAAACCTTGGAGACGTCTCACTGAACCCAGAGAGAAACGCCTCGAACTGTTCCGCCGCGCAGAGGTTGTTGTCGTGCATCAACTCAAGGAGGCTTCTCTTATTGTAGTAAATGGTGATCCAGAACGAGAGTCGACCGAGGACCTGAAGGTCCTCGTTGGCAAGATATTCCGCAATGGACTTGGTGAGCGACTGGGCAGCCTGACGTCCTCCGGTCTGTCCCTGGATAAGCAGGGACTTTGGAAACACGTTCTCGTCGCCATTAATAATGCAAAGAATAAGGGGGCTTTGGTTCTGCAGATTCCAGTTAAGCCGGAGATATGTAATCCCAGGACGAGCCGAGCGCACGGACCTTGAAAAAATCCAAAGATGCAAAATGACGGTTGAAAGAAGCAATCTGCACGTTATGCGCCTTCCTCTCTCGCTCCACGGATTCGAGGAGGTTCGCGTGCGCATGTTTCCAGGCGGCGAGCTCGAGCTCTAGTTCTTTAATTCTCGATTCGCGCTGGTGGTCGTTCTTCTTGACGGTCGCGCTGGTGAGGTCTGGCAGGTTCCACGGGGACAGGTTGAGGGGCGGAATTGGGGGAGACCAAGATGAGGAGTTTGTTGGGCTGATTAGACGCGTGAAGTTGTCATCCCTTGGAAGCGCAACGGAGTTGAGCGGGGCCACGGGACGTGCAGTGGTCGGGAGACGTACCAGATGTGTTTGTTACCGTCCGCGATGAGTTTCGGACCAGCCATTGGAGGTGGATAGAGAGAGTACAGGTGGAGGAGGGTCTTGTGGGGAGAAAGACGGGGCGACGGAGCTGGAGGGGGAGCGGATTGTTTGTATTAAGTATGCCATCTCCCCAGCCAGAGGCTTCGAATGAATTGCGTCCAAAGAAGATTCGAGCGTCGCACACCAAAGGGTAGAGAATTCTCGCCGGATTCGGAAACTGATCATGGCATTACGTAACACATTCCTCCCCCTCGCAGTATCGCCAACTACACACCGCATACTTTACAAAAACCTAACAAGGTCGGAATACGAGCAAAGAAGCACAAAAAAGATGAGAACGAAAAAAACCTTATCTCCACGCTATATCGTTTGCGTATCGCGATATTTCTCTCTCTCTCTCCCTCCCTCAGGCCACGCTGTGCATGCCTTCTCCAGAGAATTTGCACTTGCGGACGGGGTGGCGGGGGCACCTGGGGGCGCTGGGGCACACATGACCGTATACGCATTTGGAACCCCATGGACACTCTTCTCCTACCAAACGCAAACAAGATCCCATCAGCAAATCTTCCTTTTCAGATGTGATCCAATTCGAACGAATGCAAGCACAAGAGAAAAAAATAGACATTTGCAAAAAAAAGAAAGAAAAAAAAACCGGGGCTCTCACCCTTCATAATCGCGGTACACGGGTTGTTCTTTGCGTTAACCCGGATTGTTTCGTAGTCATCTTCAGTCAATGCGTAATCGTGCCCGTATTGGCACTCCGAACCAAATTTGCAATTTGCGAGATAGAACAGCGTGCAGGGGGGCGGGGTGTCTGAAGACCGAATCCAAATAGAATGCCGGCCGGGCAATTAAGAAAGGTTTCAAATCAGCAACTGACCAAACGGAGGCTTTACCAAACCAGAAACCACTCACGCTTCCAAATAGGCTGCAATGCGACCCAGCAGATAGGTGGTCAGTTTCATCTCCATGGTGAACACAAAGGCTCGATCGACTCAACAATTTTCGGGTTAATCCTTCGCAGCGGGGACCCATGACTACCCACCACCATACCAGTCGCTTCGGAGCCGTCGATCTGTGATGAAGGAGGTGACCACTTGGTGGAGCTCACGGCAACTTTGGCATAGCCGTCGCCACCGCAAAGGGCCTTCCCTTGTACCGCCGACTTGTAGCTCACAGCGCCTTCGACCACGCTTCGACTAAAGATCCCCGGGTCGCTTCCCCGGCGGATGGGCGTGAAGCAGCTCTCCCTGAGGCTCTGTGGGATCGCCGTCTGTCTGACGATCCCAGCAGATGGATGGACTAGCCCGGGGGGCCCGGGGCTGGTCGGCGGGGATGGGATTCCGCCCCGGTCCGCGGTATGCTGAACAGGAAAGAGGCTGATCTTTTCGGCGAGGAACAATTCAGGGATTGAAAGCGAAGGTAACCCCAGTTTCTCGATCCCCACAGCCTTGTCGGCATACCCCGGCAAAAGTATTAATTTCTCTTTGTGGCCGGATGTGATGAACGAATTCAGTGCAGAGACGTAGCCGTTGTCGTGACATCCTAGGATCCGAAGATTAGCATAAATATTTCAAGAGCCCTTAGCTTGCGAGGCCGAACGGGGAGTGGAGAAAAAACCTCTATTCCGCTCACCTCCGAACAAAACTTTGAGAGTCTGGGCCGAGTAAATGTTATCATCTAAATAAGCTTTCGGTCGCGGTCCGTATCAGTAGCTGTTGCGCGTGGTCGGGTCAAACAGGAACGTCCGACTTACCTCTCATCTTGTGGTCACTCCCCTCCTTGAGTTCACCGGCATCGATCATCGCGAACCGCTCGGCGGCTTGATTGAATCCTACAACGAAGTCGTCGAACATGACCGCTGCCTCTGCGTATCCGCAGCGCTTCAAGGTGGCCATGAGGCCGCGCCTGTTGTGGAAAACATAAACGTGGAGCTGGAATTGGAGCGGATCCAGATGGGCTTTGATGCTTTCGCTCAAACGGGAGGCCGCCTCGTGTCCGCCTTTCTTTCCTTCCGCGATCAACGAAGGAAGAAAGATTGCCCCATCGCCATCGATCAACACCACCACCCGTTTTTCACGAGCCTCGCTTGCCTAAATGGAGGACGGAAAAATGAGCATCATCGGGTTGTCATACGCGGAATCAAATTGTGGCGGGGCCGCTTGAAACGCCCGCCGAAGACTTGGTGTTGAATGTGGAGGGAAAGAGTCTCACCCTGAGTTGGTTAATTTCATCGCTCAAAGCTTGCTTCTCCAGTTCAAACCTCTCCTCGCGATCGTGCATGTCACGCTCCGCTTTGTAGTATGCCTTCTTGAACACTTCCAGATCGCGCTTCGTATCCTCCAGAAGTCGTCCTTGGTCTAGGTTCTGAGTGGTGACATGGTTTACGATCGCTCCTACGGGGCCCCGCATCAGTAATAGCAAGATCGTGGGCGGAGCCAAACGCTGGGGTAATGTTTACCTTTGAAATCTCCAAGGTATTGGTCACTGCGAGCGAACGTTTTTCCTATTAGAGAGAGGCCGCACGCGATACAAGGAAGAACCTACATCAGTTGTTGGATCTGGACGGTAGATTGGGTTACCATCGGTCCCCTCGTAGTGAAGTCGACATCCATGACAGTAGAGACTCTGGAGTCGATGGTCATGAAGGTTTGTGAAGCGCAGGGATTTGTATGAATTTGAGTAGTTGGAATCCGACGAATACGAAATCTCTGGCGGTTGACAGTTGGATCGTGAAACGAACAGGAACAGCCGGTGCTCCTCTCCGTCGCGCGATTGCAGGGTTAGAGATTCGTAGAGGGACGGTTTCCCGAGTTCTTAAAGGCAGAGAAGGGGTACAGGTGTAAGGAGCGTTGCGTGGAGGATCCCACAAATATCCCTCACAAAATGCCTCATGCCCACCACACCACGGACACGTGCGGGGCGTTAATAGGGTCCCCCGGTCACTGAACGGTGTGGCGGCGCTTGCAATACTTTCCCAAGGCGAGTAACATAAGAAGTAGCTGAGAATGGCGTGATGCCCTAGGAAGGAACAACGACATAGTTGGTGCCATTCATACCTGGACCCAAATATCCTCGCTCCTAGAACTTTCCAGTTTAGATGCATCGTTGGGGGGGTGGCAGTGGCAGTGACACAACAACTTGGATCAAGTCGCTCGCGTGATCGGACAAACTAGACCCGAGCTGCGATATTACAGTTGACCCCCCTCAAACCACACTTTGGCGACCGCCCGTTCCATCGCTCCCCCGTGGCGCCGCCTCCGCCGGCGTTTACTGTGTTCTCGGTGGTCGGTGGTCAGCAGAGTACGGATCTTCAAGGCGTGTAGGTTCCTCGTACCGGGCACGCCGTGATCACACGTCGCCGTGCCGGCGCTCGACCTTCCACTTCTGAGTGACCGCAGATCGCAGTCTCGTTAGGAGGTCATACACACATTCTGTATCGAACATCCGTGCTCGGGTCGCTTCACACTGGAGTCCCATCTCGGCATGCGACACACCATTTCGCATAAAAGCTGAGCTGGATGACCCGCCTGCTCCTACTATCCTCGAGGCCGCCCATCAGTTGGTGCCCTTATCGCGTACGGTCCAACATCAAATCTATCTGATACGTCAATTATCCACAGTAGATCTTGCATTCCAAGTTCCGCGTGCATGACAAATGTGTCAAAACCCTACTACGAGCGTGACCACGTCCCCTGGATCTGCGTGGATTGGAGGACGTCCGATCCAAGACTCTTGGTCGTCTCTTTGGGTTGGTTTGGTGCCACCCCGGAAACCCAACTATCCCACGATAGCCTCTTCAATAAAACCTTAATACCGCCCTATAGGATGCATTGAAACGGAGAGCAAGTGTGCGAATTCAGC
>Ga0307517_10012048_pt1 | contig 11928 bp, 5 predicted proteins | sample 23_EM_MG_FD_194515 | JGI IMG/M metagenome (GOLD analysis project Ga0307517, IMG submission 194515) | Populus trichocarpa ectomycorrhiza microbial communities from riparian zone in the Pacific Northwest, United States - 23_EM | ecosystem: Host-associated > Plants > Roots > Unclassified | place... | reverse complement strand
TTTGTTGAGAGAGAAAGATTTTGAAAAAAAAAAGAAACAAGGAGATAAAAGGGGGAACATTTTGAGAGGATCAGAAAGAGAGAACCAGGGAGAAGAGAAAAATAGTCGAAGAATAGAGGAGAGAAACAGAACAAAATAGAGAGAAGGAAATAGGGGACGATAAAAAGAAAGAGGAGATCAGAAAGACAGAAACAAGAGAGAAAAGAGAAAGAGAAGATAGAAGGACGAGGGGGACGAAACAAAGACAGAGATAGGAGGAAAAGCAAGCAAAAACAGAAGAAGAGAAGGGAAAAAAAAAGATATTTGTTTCTCTGGACAGAGAAGAAGAAGAACCGGAGTAGAACCACAGTCACTCTGTTTCATTACCGACAACACCACCACAATGAGCCACCAACACCGCCAACGCCATCAGTAGGTCAACTCTCCTCCCTTATCCTTCTTCTTCTTCTTCATTTTACCCTGCCTCCACTGTTCACGTGAACAGTGGAGAGTTATTCAACTATTTACTAGGCCGGACAGTGAAAAAAATATATATAAACTTTTTTTCCAAAACTCCTTTCAAATTTGTGATTTTTCCATGTATTTTTCTATCAACTTTGCTTAATATTGGTTTATATTTTTTTACTGTAAAGATATGAATCCGGTATTAAAATACCCGGTTTTCTCTGAAATATTGCGAAAAAAACAAAAAATATCATGTTTTCATTCATACGACCAAGTCTCTCAAAGATAAAAATCATATCATATTTTCATACAATAAAAATTGAAAAAATATGTTTTAGCATGCATTTTGGACTTTAATAACTAGTTTATTAAAGCCATGAGAACTAGGCCAATATTTCAAAAATACCAAAAAAAATTATTTTGTTTTCTTGTAATATCTTGGATTACGAACTTCCACGTAAGATATATTCTTGATATTAAAAAGGTAGTTCTTTTATATATAAACTTTAGAGCGGTTAGGTTTTACCTAATAAGATAAGAATCTTCTTACCGAGAAGAACTTCTCTTAAACCTTAGACAGACCAACAATTAGAAAACACAACAATACCTTGGCTTATATCAGACAATTAAACAATGTAGCTTACTTTAGGTAAGGTGTATTTGGGGTGCTAATATCTTTCCTTTACGCAACCAGTCCCCGTGCCCGATCTCTGAGACCAGTTAGGGTTTCTAGTGATCAAAATATTAGGTGGTGACTCTAATTCCCTCATTCCACTAATAAAATACAAGAATTCATTGTCTCTCCATTTTCCCGATTACCTAGATATATACCAATACCTAATAAAAGTGGAAGATTCGTCGTGACGCCGCACACGTGCGACAAGTGGGTTGATAATCCTCCTCTTCCATGGATGTATAAATGTGTACCCCTTTTCTATCTCTAATAATATAGAGTGCTTCATGAATATAGGTGATTTACCAAATCATGTTAAACATTATGTCTGCATGCTAAGTCTCCAACAAGCAATAATCATGAACATCACTAGTCCCTCAACAAAATACACGTGTTCCATACTTTATCACGAAAATAATTTCAAGTATCATGAAAAAAAATTTATACATTAAAAAGTTTTTTTAATTAAAAAAATAAAATTAAAATATCATTTTTTTCATCTGTTTACAAACTAAAATAAAAGACGGTAGCATAGTGCGTAGCATAGTGCGAACAATGGGAATAAGTAAAACTCAAGAGCGATGTTGAAAAAACCATGGGTGTGCTAAACAATTTGAATAGTAAAATACAAGATTTCATGGTTTTTCATCATCTTAGCTTGTGACGATACCCCAAATCCAGATCATCGATTGCATAATCTAAATTGACCATAATTAATATTAAGCAACCAATGACTGCATCTCAGAGTTAACTTCAGTGCTAATTACACATCTTTGACACGTTTTTTAATTTGTAAAAAGTGCAGTTTTCAAATTGTATTTGAATTATAATTAGTGTGTAGACATTTTGTTTGATTTTGATGTGAGAAATTATTCGGTGAATCTAGTTTATCACTTAAGATTATGATCTTAGTTAATAAAATTCTCACACCTTGCTAAATTTGGCTGCCTCATTTTTATGACTGATCATTTGTTGATAATTATTTTATTCTAAGTATAATTCATGATGAATGTTTTTTCTTAGATGACGAAATAGATTCATCGAATGATTTTTCTTTTGATGTTATGAATCCTAATTCAGTAAATATATGATACGTGCGATGATTTAATGATTCGTAATAAATTTATTTTTCAATCCATGATCATCTTAGATGACGAAATAGATTTATTTAACAATTTCTCTTATGATCAATCCTAATTCAGAAAACATAGCTCTCTTACCGCAACAAGAAGTTCCAAGTGCTTCGATCTCATTTGTCTGAAAGCTCTTCCCAATGTCCGCTTGCTTAACTAACCCCTCCTATCTTTGACCAGGTCTCAATTCAGTTCAATATTCCGACTATAATTCATATGGGATTATTTAAACTCTTTAAATGTCGGCTATTAATTATATATTAAAGTGTGCTCTCACATGTAAACGGTATCATATGCTTTGTTCAAAAACTATAGGCTAAACAATATGTTAATATTTGATAGATGTTCTACACAGAAGTTAGAAGCATGTTAGATATTTTTATGCTTTGTCAGCTTAAACATCCTTGTCCGGGTTTGAAAGGGGAACCATGTACACGTAAGTCAATAAGAGCTGAAGTTTCCAAGCACAATCTATCAAAATCAATCCCTTACGTAAATTACCGGGTACCATCTGAGAAGTCTCCACCCACATAAAATGTACCTGGCTTAGAAATAGCCGAAAATTATATTATATATAAAAAAAAAAAAAAACGCCAGTCCCTCGTAACCGCGTTGATTAACGCGGCCCAAAATCTCTCAGTTTCCGTGTCCTTCTTGGAACTAATATAGATTCACGCGTAACCAACCAATCATCTTACGGCGGTTCTCCTCCTATATATATATATATTTATATACAAGCAGACCAACTCATATTTCAACAATATCGATCATAGAACTTGTTTTTATCTTTTGAAGCATATTTGTCTACTCTCTTTTCGCCTTCTGATCAAGCCCAACAACTCTGTCATGGCAGATAAACAAGGCCTGAATGGCGCCTATTATGGTCCAAAAATCCCACCTACACAACAGTACCACCGCCCTGGCCGTGGTTCTGACTGTGGCTGCTGCTGTCTCGTGACCCTCCTCCTCAAAGTGATCATCACCGTGCTCACGCTTATTGGCCTCTTCGTTCTTATTGTCTGGCTCATATTCCGTCCCATTAACAAGGTCAAGTTTCATGTCACGGACGTTGCTTTAACCGAGTTCAACTACAGTACCAACAACACCATGCTCCGCTACAACCTTGCTTTTAACGTCAGCATCCGCAACCCCAACAAGAAGATTGGAATTTACTATAACAGGGTAGAGGCCAAAGCCTTTTATGAGGGCCAGAGGTTTGGTTATAGTTCCTTGACTCCGTTCTATCAAGGACACAAGAACACTACTGTCTTGAATGTGGTTTTTACTGGTACACAACCTGTTACCCTTCAAGGTGAAGATTTGAAGCAATTTAACAGCGAAAAAACAAGTGGGCTTTATAGTATTGCCTTGGAGTTGTCTTTGAGGGTTAAGTTCAAGCTTGGTAAGGTCAAGACTGCAAGATTCAAGCCCAAGGTTGAGTGTGATGACTTGAAGATTCGTTTGAACGGGCCTTCTGTTGCTGAGAGTAACAACAAGTGCAAGATCAAGTTCTGATGATGATCATGGTTCCGGGACTTCATGTTCATGTTTGATTGAGTCTTCGATTCGCTTTGTTTGGGAGTACTATTTTTTTTTACCCTTACCATGTCTTATGTTCATACTCATAGGCAGAGACTATATTGGATTACTTTTTTCATTGAATTACGTATCTTATGTTGATGTATATGATAAATAATGAATATAGTATCTCTCTGTTTTCTTTTTTCTCGTTGTGATCTTGATTAGAAATTGATGTCTTGGTGGACTATTGTGCTGGAACAGGATTAGGGATTAGCTACACTAACTTACCACTTACTAAAATAAAAATCCGAATACTCCAAAGTCATTGTTAATTTTATGTATTTAACCATCACATTCGGATTGGAAATAATTATGATAATTAAACACCATATTTACCTTGAACAATTCAGCTAATCGGCCCTTGTTTTCTTTGTTTTTTTTTTTTAATGTAAACCTTACTTGAAAAGGTTTCAATAAAAAATAGCAAATGATCAGTGCTGGCAATCGCATGGAATGAGCATGCGTGACATTTTAACAATTGGCTGAAGAAAAAACCCGCATCCCATAAAGATTCAACCAGGAGGTGCCAGAAACAAAGTAATTAGTGATGATTTCTTCTTCAAGCTTTATAATTTGAAACAATCTTCATGGATGCCTTAAATCTTAATTGCTCACTGAAAAGAATGCTCTGCGATGGAGGCATTCATGCAGCTGTAATTAATGCTAAAAGAAAGAAAGATGGATTGACCTTTGAAAGAACAGCTCGATTTCATGTTTCTGATCAACTATTTGCAGAGGCTGCTGATGTTTAATTGTGATTTAATAATAAAGACGAGATATTTTGATGCTAAATTGGAGTCATGAAATCAAATGTGCTTGAAAAGTCCTCTTTTTATTCTTTATTTTATATTTAATTTTGAAGTCAAATCAATTGCGTTGCTGAGTTTTTGTGCCAAGTAGATATATAATAAACCAGATAAATTAGTATTCCCCAGATCTTCCTATTTTATATTATGGACAGCAAATTAAACATGAGATATTTTGGAGTTTGGACAACCTACGCCGCATGCTACTGTTCATATATTTAAAGCCACCTTACGAATCGAACATGAGAGCGCTCAAATAATATTAGTCTTGTCTCCTTTTTAATTAATGTGTTTGGTGCATCTTAGTTTTAAAAGTAAATATCAAATAATATTTTTTTAAAATAAATATTTATATTACAACATTAAAATTATAAACAATTTAATTTTAAAAAATTTAATTTAATATTTTTTAAAATAAAAAATAAACTATCATAAATTAAGGGCTGAGAGAGGAGGTCATGGACTAAATGACGGTTTGGCAATGTCATTGAACCTATTTTTTTTTAATTTTTTTTTAAATACTAATTTTAAAAAATAAAAAATATTTTTAAATAAAAAATATTTTAAAAATAATTTCTACTACTCACGAAACGCACTGATTATCACCGGCTGGGAACCGTAGGTAGCAATGGAGATGGGCCATGTGACTATTTAATACAGTCAATGTCCAAGCCGTTTTAGGCTCACAGGCACTCTAATAAAAAGAGGGTTACCATCTGAGCTAAGAAATTCTTCATTTATGCTAACGGCCTGGAATATGGAAGACCTTGGGAGGATAGTTTTAAGACCCGGTCCGGTGGCCGGCCCGGTCCAAGGCCCGGGTTCAAGGTTTTGACCGGGTCACCGGGTCTTGACCGGGTCACCGGATCGGCCGGGTCAGTTATTTTTTTTCAAATCAAAACGACGTCGTTTTAGTAAAAAAACAAAAAAAATAAAAGTCAACGGGTTTGCAACCGGGTTTTGATCGGGTTTTACCGGGTCAGTCAGGTCACACCGAATTTTTGTTTTCTCTTGTTTTTTTTTAATCCGGCCCGGTTCTAACTCCGGATTGGTCAGGTCCTAGATCGACCTACCGAACCGGATCGGTTTCAAAACTATGCTTGTAGGCTCAAATTTATTGTTCTCCTGAGCTAAGACACTATTTGTACTTGTACTGTATCAGTCTATCAGATGTACTTTACTGTTGTTTTACGTTATTGTCAATTTTTAAAAGAAAAAATATAGGGACTAAAACAATTTTACACATTATATTATATTATATTATTCTAAACATGAAGGTTTTTTTTTTCATAATAACATTATAATTGAAGGTACTTGAGTCAGTCAAAGATGTTTCTCTTGCATTCCAATGCACATGAAATGTTAGAAATGAAGTAATATCTTTTATACATAAGAAAAACTTTACGGTAATTAAATAATTAAAAACAATTCACGTAATTCGAAAAACACATGCAAGTTGAAAATATTTTTTCTTTCCAAATCTTTTAAAAAAGAGAAAAAAGATTAAAAGAAATAAAATAAAAACTACTCAAACGTTTTTTTTTTTTTATGTTCATTAGACTTTGAATCTCACTAATGCATATTATCAAAAAAAATTAATTGTGCTTAGTTAAAAGATTAAAAAATCTTAAAAATTAATCAAAGTAGATGAAAAGTTTTAATTGTAACCCTACCTCTAACTTTGCATATTTAACTCCTAATTCAACGAGAAAAACTATAATCTGTTTTTTTTAAAATACATTTATTTATTAGACTTGAATTGTGTTGCGAAAAGAAATGAAAATAAAATATTAAAATAAAAATCAATGACACTAAGTAAATACATTAAATAATTGTTATTTTATATGACAATGTATTTAAATTTTTCCAATAAATTATAAACAAACAAATACATTAATGATTTAAGAACACTAATAAGTGTTTTAAGGGTAACCGTAAGCCAAATCCATTTAAAAATATATATATATAAGATCATCTAGGAGTTTTGCAATTAGCGTTTGAAATCAATTAAGAAGGATTCAGGGGCAATGTCCAAAGGAACAGTCTATAGTTTGGAAACTAGTTAATTGTTGCCATAACCCTCATTTTTATTAAACTAATATAATATTTAGTATTATAGTAGTGGTTATTTTTTAAAATATTTTTTAATTTAAAAATATTAATATTTTTAAAATTTTTATTTTTATTTTAACATATTAAAAAATTAAAAAAAATTAAAAAAATATATTATAAAAGCACGTACTAGTCACATAGCCAAACGAGCCTACGTAAATTAGGAAAGACAAATGTAGCTAGTAGGGGTAGGTGCTGTTTTTAATGGGCCATCACAAAGGCCCATGGAAATCTTAATGACTCTCCAGGCTTTAATGAATGAACGATGCAGCGAATAACAAAGACCCACTGTAATTGAATTAGTCAGTCATTCAAAATCAGACTACTTCCAGAGGCACCACGTGACAATTAATTGCACTCTCCCTTCTTTCTTTTATACGCCAACGGCCCTGAAAATTTACTTCCAATCTTTTGCTTTACACACACCGCCTAGTACGACAAAAATTAAATCACATTACAATTACATTTTTTAAAAGAATAAAAAATAAAGAGTGCGGCATTTTTACTATTCACCAGGAAAGAAAAATTAGGAATTGTAATAGTATTTCATATTGTTTTTTTTTATTCTTCAGCTTTTTTATTTTGATCCCTCAACTTTTATTTTTTTTCAATTTATTCCTTTGATACTGTATTTATTTAGGATTAGGCTTAATGGTTTGTTTTGGTTACTTATGCTAAAGAATCTTGTGGTGTTAAGAAAAAAAACTTGTTGCTTGGTTTGGTAAAGTTATATTGATTTAAAACAATTAAAGCTATTACAACAAAATTTGAATAATTAATAAATATTCAACCTATTTTTCTTGCTAGAATTAAGAATTGAAATGCCAAGACATAGGAAAGTTCAACTTTTTTTTTAATCCATCAATATGTTTTCTTCAATTCAATCATTCCACATTAAGTTTCATTTGGGATTGGACTTAAGAATTTTTTTAATTGTCTAGTTATGAGGATCTTGCAATATCAAGAAAACATTTTGGGGTGTTGTTTATGTTCGGTCACAAAATAAAATTTCATTTTACTGATTTAAGACAATTAAGGCTTGAGAGATCAAATTAGAAACTAAAACAAGAGCAGTGATGAAATTGGACGGCTGTTGTTGAATGCCTGGCGCGTGTGTTGCACATGCTAGCGAGTGAGGTGTGTTGCCGCTCTATGAAGGCGCATGTGGCCTCTTCAATCTCCAAAAGAGTTATTTTTCCATGTATCTTAAATCATCTTGGTGAGGGTTACACGATGAGGTGGTGCATGGTGGAGGATAAGCGGTGGTGTGTCGTTGGCGTCTCACACTCTTCATTTCTTTTCTTCTTCTCTCTCTTAGCCTTGGGTTTTATGCCTTGCTTGGTCAATTTCGCTCTTATATCAAATTTAGTTTTCATTCTTTTGATTATTATTTGTAATTTTTTTTATCTTTTTTTGTTTTTTTTCTCAATTTCATCCTTTAACATTGAGTTAATTAGGGATTGACCTTTAAAAAAATTTTCGATTTACTTTCTATGGGGTGATTTCAGTCTCATGATCGAGGTCGCGGGTTTGGAGGGTTATCTAGGTTAGCTCGAGCTATTTTTTTGTCATTTAGCTTTCAATATTTAATTGGTTGAGAATTGAGATTTGTGATTTTTTTTAAATTTGTTTTCTATTAAGTTATCATAATCTCATGACCTAGGTTGTGGGTTTGCAGGGTTTTTTTAATTGTTTCTTTTTCAATTTTATCTTTTAATAATATGAGCTGGTTGAGAGTTGAACTTTATAATTTTTTTTTCAATTGACATTCTATAGGGTGATTTTATTCTTAGGACATGAGTTGCAAATTTAGTTGATTAGAAATTGAGTTTTATGATATTTTTTTTATTTGCTTTCTATTAAGTTATTATAGTCTCATGGTAGTCATGAGTTTACCGAGTTAACCCAGGTTGACTCATGATTTTTTTTGTTTTCAAATTTTTTATTTTTTAATTTTATTTATAAGTTTGTTGAGAATTGGATTTCATAATTGTTTTCAAATTACTTTCTAAGGGCTAATCCCATTCTCATGACTTGTGTTGCGGATTAGTTGATTGAGAATTAAGTTTCATGATTTTTTTATATTTTCTTTCTATTAAGTTATTCTAGTCTTATGACCTAGATCGCGAGCTTACCAGATAAACCCGAGTTGACTAGTATTGTTTTTTATAATTTTTTTTATTTTGTCATTTGACAATGGGTTGATTGAGAGCTAAATTTAGTAAATTTGTTTTAATTTGTTTTTATAAGGTATCTCATTCTTAGGAGTGAGAAAAAAAAACTGAAAAACCGATTAAACCGAGAAAACTGGAGAAAAAAAACTGGAAAAACCGAACCGTGAAAAAAACCGATTAAAATTTTGAAAAAACTGACCGGTTTGGTTTCGATTTTATAAGTTTGAAACCGAAAAAACTGAACCGAACCTAAACCGAAAAAAACTGGAAAAAAAAACTGAGCCAAACCGGAAAAAAACCGAGTCAAACCAGAAAAAATCGAGCCAAAATCGAAAAAACCGAATCAAACCGGTTTTTGTCCTAAAAAACCGAACCGAACCGAAACTGGTCTGTTTGAACCGGTTTCGGTTTTTTTTTTTTTTAAATTTTGGTTTGGTTACTTTTTTTATATATAAAAACCAAACCGAAACAAAAATGATCACTGCTACTCATTCTCATAACAATTGTGATTTTTTTGTATTTTAACATTTTAGCTTATTAAAAATTGAGTTTTTATTTTATTTTTTATAAGGTTTTCAGAATTTCATGATTCAAGTCGTGGATTATGGAAGTTATTGTTTCATGTCAATCTAATATATTATTTTTTCAATATTTTTTTAAAAATTATTGTTTATGTATCATTATTTTAGTATTTAAAAAGAATGTTATCTAATATATATTAGATTTTAAATTTGTGGTTGATTTTTCTTTATGATAAAAAACATGTCATGAATGCTTTTACATATTTTTTAATGTGTTTTTAAAATATTTGAAGTTTTTCAAAAAAAATATTTGACCAAAGCGGCAAGCATCTAGGTGGTACCAATTCACCAACTATCGTCTCTGCTTGCCCTCCCTGCCTCGTCCTCCAATGGAAGAAAGTGCAGTAACATCCAAGTTATGTCCAGCCTCCTCTCTGATCTTGCCACGTCATATCGTTTTCCTGCTTTAGTAGCTTGATGCTAACGTGGCAAGATCAGAAGCATTTGTTGAGTCAAAATAAAACAAATAAATAAAGGAGGGCTACTATTTTTCTAAAACAAGTACATATAAATACCATTTTATAATAATTACTCCGGCTACGCGCTAACCAGCCGGTCACATTTTCACCGCTTCCTTACTCCTAACTATGAATTTCTATGCTAACAAACGACATCGTCGTATTCTCACCAGAATCACCTAAGACGACGACACTGACTTCATTTTCAGTCCCTGAGTTCTTGCGTGATAGATTTCCATCACGAGGAGGAGAAGGTGAGGGAGTATAATAATACTGAGGAGATGCACACGGTGTCCAAAACGGCGTCGTTACATCATCAACCTCAACCTCAACCTCCACATCATTAGCAACTGCTCCTTCAAAACAAAAATCACTACTACTCTTTTTCCTCTTCTTGCTTTTAACAAGCTCGTTCTCTATCGACGAGTCGTCGTTCTCAGTTACCTCCATCTCCTCTTCCTTAATAGTAAACAAAACTCTCGATGGTCCGTACATCCCTTGCAACTTCAACATCTCCTCCACCAACGCATCTGCACCGTCTGCTGGAACTGGCGGAGCCACCGCGGAGGCTTCCTGTGGTGTTGTAGAGTCAGGTTCGATGCGAGTCGTTTGGTTTTTCCAGCAGAAGAAGTAGAGAAGCTCTTTAGACGGCTTCGTGTAGAGTGAATCGCTATTACTTCTGAATTCCCCGTCAGCACCAGAACTTGTGACACTCCGTCGGAGGAATCTTCTTCGGCGCCAGAGAACGTAAAGGATCTCGAAGACCAGAGCGGCAAGACAGACCGAGAAGACAACTGTGAGCACTATTCCTAGATTGTTTAGAGCATTCATAGCTAACAGCGAAGACCGGATAAAAACAGCGACAATAATAGTACTACATTAGATACGACAATAAATTTATCTTGTTTAATGGATAAGTTTCAACGGTTATAGCCGGTGAGTGTTAAGGGATAAAGATAGAGACGAGAGGTGAGAAGGAGTTGGTATTACAAGTTGCCGGTGTTAGGAGAGGAGTTTTGGTGGTTGTTGTGTTTAATTTCTTGGAAACATAAGTGAGAGGGACTGAATTTGGGGAGAGTTAATGATGACGGTGATTCATGAGGCGGATTTGCCTTATTTTAAGCCAATTTAACTTTTGGAAGTTATATTTTTTAAAAAAAAGGTTATTTTTTTATATTTATTATTATAGTGAAAAATAAATTAAAAAATGTTTTTCGATTTATTGGGTTTTTAGAAATATATATTCTCACAAAAATAATAAATTTAAAAGTTTTTTAGGAATCTTAAAAATTATATTATATAAATCTAGAGTTGTTTAGAGTTTATAGGAATATTACTCGAAGATAAGATATTTTTTTTAACTTTGAAAAATTGCTTCAAAACTGAATTGTCACAATTCACAAGTCGCACACAAACCACCAATGAGAAATCTCTTAAACTTTTTTAAGAGAGAAAAATTGTTATGTCTTTGAGTGTTAGCTCTTTTCTTCCATATTTTTCAGTTGTTCTGTAATTTAAATAGTTTATGTACTATTGTATGTTATACAGAAAACAAGAGGTATAACATTCTATTATAGGACAATTTGAAAATCTAATAAATGATAAAATATTAATTTTCCCTGAATAATATTATATGTATTACTTTAGGATAATTTTAAAAATTTATTCAATAAAGTTCGAACTTGATTTTTCTTAGTTTAGAATTGTGATTCCCTATATAAATTACACTTTAGTCCTTAATTTTTAAAACTTATTTACAATCAAGTCACACTTGATTAATCATCTCATTTTAATTTATGATCAATGATTCTTATGTGTGTGGTCCATTAGGTTCCCTAATAAATTTACTAAAATATAAATCACAATCCTAAATAAAATATGATTAAATAAATTTAAAAAATAATTTATTATCAATTCAACAATTGATTGATTTATACTTGAAGATCAATACAATGTCTAACAACTT
>Ga0307517_10012046_pt1 | contig 11929 bp, 15 predicted proteins | sample 23_EM_MG_FD_194515 | JGI IMG/M metagenome (GOLD analysis project Ga0307517, IMG submission 194515) | Populus trichocarpa ectomycorrhiza microbial communities from riparian zone in the Pacific Northwest, United States - 23_EM | ecosystem: Host-associated > Plants > Roots > Unclassified | place... | reverse complement strand
AACAACATAGTCAGAAATGAGAACAATCCAACGGTGGACGGAGTAGATGTAGCTCCGACAGCACCACTCTCTCTCTCTCTCTCTCTCTCTCTTTCTCTTATTTGGGACTTCTTCAGGGTGACAAATCTGATTCTAAATATTTAGAATGGTAATTTTTGGATTTTTATTAATTTTATTATTTTCTTCTTAGTCTTTGGGTTATTATTACTTATTTGAGTCAATTGTAAGTGGGCTTCATATAAGTCTATCTATGGGGGGTCCATTAGGGTTTCTTTAAGTCTAGAGTCAGTATAAATAAAGACATAGCCAAACATGTAAGGTTACGTAATTTTCAGATCAATAAACTTCTTTGCCGCACTTGTTGTGTGTTGGTGGGATAATCTCCCTTCCTTGGTTCTCTAAAGAACTGAAAACGACTTATCGAAGAACAACTGGCTTCGTGGCGTCATCCTAATACTTCTCGTTCGCGAATCAATATTCGTTGAGTAGGGGTTTTCCATATCCAATAGTGCTGGTGCCTAGGTACAAATTATCTTTGTGTCACACTCCTATCAAACCTGATTTACTTGGCTTTCCGGGAATTTAAGTCTTTGCGTGTGGGTTGCGTGACCATGTGATCATGAGTTTCGCATCATTTGGTATCAGAGCTTGGCTCCATTAATCAGGTTATATCCCTTCTGAAATTTTCGTTTCTTGTTGATTCCACAAAAATTCCCTAATCTCCAATTTCTTCTTCTCCTTCAATTTGCGGCAAATAAAAAAAATGTTATTTCATTATGTTATTGTTCAAAATATATCAGTAGCATCAAAAGCAAAAAAAAATAGAAAATAAAAAAGCAAAAAAAAAATCGTTCAAAAAGACGTTTATTGGTTTCTGTCGTAGAAAACTAAACAAGGGAAAAATTGCACCAAATCATCTCGGAATTAGCTCAAATTTGATACTCTGATTACTGGGGTCCTAATCGCACTATATATTCATTTTGGGTTTAATTGCATATCGTTTTCTTTGGTTTTCAATTTCGGGTCTAATCAGGTCTGATTCATAATGTTTTTGCGTCAGTATATCAAACCTTATTGTAAATTTCTCAAAATTTATATTCCATCTATTTGGGTTGCTATTGCACCATATCTGAAATTTTATCTCAATTGGACATCATTTACTTTAGGTTCCAGATTCGGACTTAACTTGTCGTAAACGAGTCTATTTTGCGTCAACTTTTGAAATTCACTTTCTTTATGTTGTTTTCATTTCTTGCAGTATATTTTCATCATATCTAACATATGTGGGTGTTGTTTCATCATTTTTGCATATTTCATTTTTGTTTCTTTCAGTTTCGTTTGTATTTCGGATAGATTCGGTTGCTACTCGCGAGACTATCATCACAGTTTCATTTTTGCTTGTTTTCTGGTTTTTTAATTGCTTCTTGAGTCATATATATATATATATATTTGGATTGTGTTGCTAAGATTGGTTCTATTTGGTGTTGGTTTCAGTTCTGCAAGAACCGTAAGACGAGAGGTGTGAGTGTGTGAGGATATTAAGAGTGTTTGAGCGAAACACGGGCCGAAAGGCCAATGTGGGCTGATTATGAGGATTTTGAGGAGGCCATTGATGATATTGGTGATGGTGGTTTTTAGCATCTTAGAAACCGAAGGGATTTTGGGAATAGAGCTAGGGGCCAATTTGGCCAAAGGGAAAATTTCCATAGTGTTAGGGGACATGCTAATTTAGATAGTGATTTGGATTCTATCAAACTAAAAATACCTTCTTTTCAAGGTAAAAACGATCCCGAGGTATATTTGGAGTGGGAGAAAAAGGTGGATTGGATTTTTGATTGCCATAACTATTCGAAGGCGAAGAAAGTGAAATTGGTAGTCATCGAATTCATGGTTTATGCACTGATTTGGTGGGATCAGAATGTGATTAGTAGAAGGAGGAGTGGAGAGAGGTCGGTAGCGTTGTCGGAGGAGATGAAAGTGTTGGTGAGAAGGCGATTTGTGCCTAGCCACTATTATAGAGATTTTTATCTGAAATTGCAGGGTTTGAATCAGATTTCTAGGTCCGTGGATGAGTATTTCAAGGAGATGGAGATCGCAATGACTTGGGCCAATGTGATTGAGGATAGGGAAGCTACTATGGCTAGATTTCTAAATGGGCTGAATAGGGACATTGCTAATGTTGTAGAATTACAACATTGTGTGGAATTGAAGGACATGGTCCATATGGCAACAAAGGTGGAGAGGCAATTAAAGAGAAGGGGCAGTACACGTTTTCAGACCAATTCGACTTCATCTTCCTCAAGAAAGAGGCCGAATCTGAAGAGAGAGTGGGCTGTCCAACCAAAGCCTTATGCAAAGGCCGAACCACCTAAGGCTAAAAAAGGATACTCATACGGATAGGAAAGGTAAATCTGAATCTCAACCAGTACGTGATAGAGATATTAAATGTTTTGAGTGTTTAGGGAAGGGGCATATTGCATCTCAGTGTCCAAACCGAAGAGTTATGCTTACAAGAGACAATGGGGAGGTTGAATCTAAAAGTGAGGAGATGCCACCTTTAGTGGATGTGGATTATAATGATGAGGAGATTGCATATCCTATTGAGGGGGAGGCCTTGGTTATAAGGCGTGCGTTGAACATGCAAATCAAAGAAGATGATGTGGATCAACAACAGGAAAACATATTTCACACTCGATGTCACATCCAAAACAAGGTATGTAGCATGATAATTGATGGAGGTAGTTGTGCTAATATAGCTAGTGATACTCTTGTGAAGAAATTAAAACTGAGTTGTATTAAGCATTTGAGGCCTTATAGATTGCAATGGTTGAATGAATGTGGTGAAGTGAAGGTTACTAAGCAAGTATTGATTGCGCTTGCTATTGGGAAGTATTCCGATGAGGTTATATGTGATGTAGTCCCAATACATGCTAGTCACTTTCTTTTGGGGTGTCCATGGCAGTTTGATCAGAAGGCGATTCATGATAGGTTTAGAAATAGGTTCACTATTGTAAAGGATGGTAAAACCATCACTCTTGTACCTCTTTCTCCAAAACAAGTGTATGATGATCAAATGAAAATAAAAAAGGAATCTGAGGATGGGAAGAGTGAAAATTCACGTGAGGACAATGGTGAGAGAAGATCATCAGATTTGGCTAAACCTAAATCATTAATTAAACCGGTTGAGGGTGGAGGTAAAACCCGAGTGAATAAAGTAAGTTTGTGTGATGATAATAGTGTGGAAAAATTAAAGAAACAACCAAATTTTAATGATGATCTTACTTTTATATAAGGAAGCTTATTCTAACACTAACGATCTTGATTATGCTATTCATAGTGTTGTTGTTTCTTTGATGCAAGAGTTTGATGATGTATTCCATGAAGACATCCCCTAGTGGATTACCACCATTAAGGGGAATTGAACATCAAATTGATCATGTGCCCGGAGTTTCAATTCCTAACTGTCCAGCCTATAGAAGCAACCTTGAGGAGACGAAGGAGCTTCAAAGGCAAGTAGATGAGTTGATGATAAAGGGGTACATTCGTGAGAGTATGAGTCCATGTGATGTGCCAGTGCTACTTATGCTTAAAAAGGATGGAACTTGAAGGATGTGTGTCAACTGTTGTGCCGTCAACAACATAACGGTAAAGTATCGACATCCTATTCCTAGGCTTGATGACATGCTAGATGAGTTACATGGATCATGTATTTTATCTAAAATTGACGGTAAAGTACCATCAAATTAGGATGAAAGAGGGTGATGAGTGGAAAATTGCATTTAAGACTAAGCATGATTTGTATGAATGGTTAGTCATGCCGTTTGCATTTAAGACTTACAAATGCGCCTAGCACGTTTATGCGTTTAATGAATCATGTATTGCGTGCATTTATAGGTAAGTTTGTTGTTGTGTATTTTGATGATATTTTGATCTATAGTAAGAACTTAAATGAGCATCTTGATCATTTGTGTAATGTACTCAGTGTATGACGTAGTGAGCAATTCTATGCTAATCTTAAGAAGTGTACCTTTTGCATGGAGAAAATTGTGTTTCTTGGCTATGTCGTAACTGCACAGGGTATCGAGATAGACGAGGAGAAAGTTAAGGCCATCCAGGATTGGCTTACACTAAAATCGATAAGTGAGGTAAGGAGTTTCCATGGACTTGCTAGTTTTTATAAAAGGTTTGTGAAGGATTTTAATACTATTGCTGCACCTTTAAGTGAAATTGTGAAAAAGTCTGTTGGATTCAAATGGAATGATGAACAGGATAAGGCTTTTAATTTGTTGAAAGATAAACTTTGTTCGACGCCCGTTTTAGCTTTACCGGAATTTAGAAGAGCTTTTGAAGTTGAATGTGATGCATCAGGTATTGGTATAGGAGCTGTGTTAATGCAGGATAGGAGGACCATTGCATATTTCAACGAAAAACTTAATGGGGCAGCCTTGAATTACCCTCTACATATGACAAGGAACTCTATGCCTTGGTAAAAAACTTTAGAGACGTGACAGCATTACCTGTGGCCCAAGGAGTTTGTGATACATTCTGATCATGAATATTTGAAGCACTTGAAAGGGTAAGGTAAGTTGAGTAGGAGACATGCCAAATGGGTTGAATTTATTGAAAAATTTTCGTATGTGATCAAGTATAAGCAAGGAAAAGAAAACATTGTGGCTTTCACGCAAGTATGTTCTTTTATCTACTTTGGATGCTAGATTTCTAGGATTTGAACACATAAAAGAATTGTACAAGGATGATAGTGATTTTGCTAATGTTTACAATGCTTGCGAAACTTCGGCTTTTAGGAAGTTCTATAGACTTTATGGATATTTGTTTTAACAGAGTTGTTTGTGTGTTCCATTAAGTTCTATGTGTGAATTGCTTGTATGTGAAGCACATGGGGGCGGGTTGATGGGGCATTTTGGTATTGTTAAGACTTTGGATGTGTTGCATGAGCATTTTTATTGGCCTAAAATGAAAAAAGATGTGCAACGCATATGTGATAAATGCGTAACTTGTAGGAAAGCAAAGTCTAGGACTCAACCACATGGCTTGTATATCCCTTTGCCTGTACCGAAAGAACCATGGGTAGACATTTCGATGGACTTCATCTTAGGTTTACCTAGGTCAAAACGGGGTAGGGATTCCATATTTGTAGTTGTTGATGGGTTTTCAAAGATGGCACACTTCATTCCATGTCATAAAACCAATGATGCAACTAACATTGTTGATTTGTTCTTTGGGGAGATAGTATGGCTTCAAGGGGCGCATGAGGGGCGCAAACATGTTGTCTTTTAGCGTGGCAATTGGTTTTGGGTGCATATACGCAAGGAGAGATTTCCGGCCCATAGGAAATCAAAGCTGCAACCACAAGGAGATGGGCCATTTCAGATCCTTGAGAGGATCAATGACAAAGCTTATAAAGTTGATTTGTCATGTGAGTGAGTATGGTGTTAGTGCTACCTTTAATGTTTCTGATCTTATTCTGTTTGATGTAGGTGATGATTCGAGGTCGAATCCTTTTGAAAAGAGAGGGGATGATGACGATCAGCCCAACACCAAGCGTAATCATGCCAATAACCCATTGGAGGTGCTAATTGGGCCAATTACAAGAGCTAGGGCGAAGAAACTTAAAGAAACATTGAATGGGCTTGTTCAGAACATATGAAGCAAAATGGACCTGGAGGGGGCTTGAGACATTTAAGGAGCATGAATGATAGCCTTTAATTCATCTAATTGAGGTCCAAGAAGAGCCCAATTCGTGTGGAACAAGGGGCTCATGTGTCCGGCCCAATACCAGCCTTGTTAGGGTTTTTTTTTCCTAATGCTATAAGGATAGAAAGTCAGCAATTTATTCTCCTAATTAAATAAGAAAGTTCGCCAGATCTTATTCATAAAAAGGGAGGATTATTTAATGTTTTTCCTAACTTAGGAAGGAAAGTATTTAAATCAGCAACAAAGAAGGAAATTTGTTTTCTTATTTGTCCAAGATAAATAAGAAAATCCAAGCTAATCAAGGACATCAAAAGGGGCAGCAACACAAATTTTTCAAATCAGATTTCTCCTAGTTTATTTGGACTTCTTATTTGTTTTTCGATAAATTATTTTTCAGTTCTTTAAAGAACTAAGTAATGGATATTATCCCACCAACACACAACAAGTGCGGCAAATAAGAAGTTTTATTAATTTGAATTGTCTAACTTACATATCTGGTTGTGCCTTTATTTATACTGACTCTAGATTGAAACAAACCCTAATGAACCCCTTATATGGACTTATATGATGCCCACTTACAATTAAACCCAAATAATATAAATAAATCCTAAACTAAGAAGAAAATAAAAATAAAAATAACAATAAAAATAATAATAATTCTGAATTTAATATCCTAAATATGATAGGATCAGATTTGCTGCCCTTTAGAAGTTGCCTCCTCTTTAGTTTCATTGTTTGCAAAGTATTCTTAGCTAACTTGGAAACTTATTTAATGAGGATAGAATAATTGTTTCCATACACCATAAGAATTCCACACTAATATGGAGTCTATACCACACATAGAAACTATGTTATTGCCTATTAAATATCCTTGCAAGACTAGGAAATTCTCAAAACCAGTTGCCACATACTTGTAGGAAAAGAATCCTAAACAAATAGGAAGTCCACAAGTCAAAAGAATGTAAATAACAAAATTCATACATCCTTTGTTGACCAATATTTTCATGCCTTCTCGAACTCCGATTGACCCGAAATTTTAACCCAAGGTAGGACCACATGTCAGCAGACTCCACATAAAATTTTAGCCCGATCCAACAATCAGATTGAGAATTCTGACTGTTGCCGTAAAACTAAACAACATTTTATGTCAAAATCCGATCTGATTGTTTTTTCATTGCCCGGATCAATATTCGTTAGGTGGGGGTTTCCGTTTCTAATAGTTTTAGTGTCTAGCTATAAGTTATTTTTGTTTCACAATCCTATCAAACTTGATTTACTTGGCTTTCTGGGAATTTGTGTCTTTGCATGTGGGTTGCGTGACCACGTGATCATGAGGTTTGCATCAGTTGGAGAGGTAGCAGCCAAGGGGTGCTACCATTGCAGGCTGTTACCTCTCCAATGTAGCACCATTTTTACTGGCATTGCTCGAGCTGTAGAAAAAGAAGAAGCAACAGCAGCCTTCTTAGGATATTTTTTAGGTTGCATGGTCCTCAATATGTTTTCCAAACAACGAGAGGGGGGGTGAAAAAAAATACGACTAAAAACCTGGAATAGAGCAGCCACCATGAAACAAATATGGCATCTCCTGATAAATCATCAGTCTATCTGGGCATTATAGGTTCACGTTAATCTGCTTAGAGGGCGTTCATTTTGGTACATCAACATTCCCTCCAACACTTCCTTTTCCTAGAGGAAAATTCTGCAAAGGAGAGAAGAATGTCGGGGGAAGTTCCTCTCATGCATAGGCAATGGAGCAACAACCTCTGTGGTTTGATTATTGGCTTTCTGATGGTAGAAGAATTAGTGATCTCCTTCCTCTTAGACGTCTAGCCTCCACTGGTCTTCCATGGAATGCTAGAGTTTTGAATATTATTAATGAGGACTGATGGAACTTTCTTAGAAGCCATCAGGATCTCCAGACCATCTGGAATTCCATCACCTTTCAGCCTAGGAGGAACTTGCAGGATCACTAAGTTTGGAAAGGGCACACTTCAAGGAAGCTCACCATAGATTCTACTTAGAAGATGCTCAAAGAATCCAGAGCTCCAAACTCCATCCATCATCTGCTTTGGTTCTCAGGCTACATTCCTCGTCATTCTTTCATCCTCTAGCTTGCTTCACAAAACATGTTACAGGCTATGGACAGGGTACACATTTCTGGGACGATCACCAACACAACATGCATCCTCTATGGCATCCAAAATGAAACTCATGATTACCTCTTCTTCCAATGCTCCTACACAGGCTTAATATAGGAGCACATCACAAGGGCATGCAGTGGAACCAGCTTCTTCAATGCGCTTCCTTGAGATACAAGAAACAGAGGGATATAACACACCTTCTAGCTAGGCTTATCTTATCCACCATTGTCTATTTCCTCTAGTTTGAAAGAAACAATTGTATATTCAACTCCATCTACCACCCACCTTAGGAAGTATGTGCAGACATCATCCAACTTATTCAGTCTTACTTGATAAATATAGACAACAAATGCCCAATTCTAGACACCATCCGAGAGATATGGAACCTGCTAGAGAACTAAGAGTCGGTCTTTAAAGTCTTCTCCGCTAGCTCTTTTAGCTTTGCTTCTTGTTTAGCTTGCTTTGTTGTCTGGATAAGGCTTATTGCTCATTATAGACACGATGCTCCTTTTAGTTTTCTTCTTTTCTTTTCGTTTATTTTCCACTTTTATTCCCTTACTTTGTTTCCCCCAGAGGTAAGCCCCTAGACTAGTATATTCTTTCATTTTAATACATCTTAGCTTTTCCAAAAAAAATCTAATTACTTTTACGAATATTTTGGGTTGAAATTATAATTGGAGCCCTTCATATATAAAACAATGATTTTATATTAAAATTAAAATCGTAAATTAAATTAATTATAGAATTAATTTTCCTAATTAAATTAGGATTGAATTAAAATGTTTAATTCAAAATGTTTTAGTTTTGTCATATCCTAATAGGATTAGGATTTAATTAAAATGTCTAATTAAATAATGTTTTAAAAAATGGTTTTTCTAAATTAAAGATAGTTTTTAAATCAAAATATTTTTATTTAATTGATCTTAAAATAGTTTAGGTTATTAATAAGAATTTTAATATGATTAATTTTGTTATTAATTTTTTTTAAATGGTTTTTCAATAAAATAATTTATGTTAAATATTTTTTTTGTTTGGAAAATTATCAAATTGAATTTGATTTAATATTTCTAAGTGTTAGAAATATTATTTTATAGTAGCACATAAAGCCTATAATTAGAATTGAAGCATGCAATGTAATTTATCATGATATTAAAATATTTTTATACATGATGGATGATTATGGAAATTAAAGACCAATGTGATTGTGTTTTTATTTGATGGTTATAATTTTTATTAAATAGGGCCTACGTGTCCTATCTTATCTTTATTTTTCTTCTGGGTTGTAAATTCTGTTCTTATCTAATTCCCTTCGAATGTATATCGAGGTTTCTTAATTAATTATGAAAATGTTATGTAATTTAGAAATATATGTATTTAGATAGGAAATTATTTTGCAATCCAAGAAGAAGAAAGAAATGGTGATGAAGGCTACAACCGAGGTGCTTACAAAGGACTTATGAAGATTTGTAGCAGCTACTTAGGATTTAACCATCTAATTCCCTTCAATAGCTCGAGGGAATTAGCTTAGATATGTCCATAATCTTCCCATTAGAATGACATGCTAAGAGTGTATGTTTATATATAAATTGTTATGTATGAAATGTATATATGTTATGCCATGCTATGTTTGAGATCTAATTAATTGATAATAAATTTCTCATTAATATATTACGTACACGTTGAGAACATGAATAAAATCAGAATTTTATTCATGGATAACTTGTTGAGTCACTCAAGTTTACCATTAATTGAACATGTTTAATGCTATAAAATTAGATTCTCCTTAAGTCACTTATGATCATATGAGGTTAGAGGCATTGGTTAGGTGAAACATATAAGATATGTTTAGACAAAAAGTTGTCACCTAACTGATCTAGGAGTCACATAGAGATGTGATTGATAAATTATGTTATCTACCTAATTTAATTTATTTTGATTAATTGAGTCACTTAAGGTTAGATAAATTAAATGGGATCCTAGCCCACTAGAAAAATCTAAGAGGGATTTCCAAAATTAATAGGGAGGGCTATTAATTTGCAAGAAAATAGTGGGAGACCAAATTAGAATTAAAAACCTTATCTAAATTTGAAATTTAAATATGTATACACGAAACTAATGGTCTCTATGTTTATATATATAGGTTGGTAGATCAAAATGAGTAGTAACATATCCCTACAACGCATTCTTTATTCAACAAATTGATTGGACCAAATTTCTTAGATTGACACCGAAATGTGAGAATTGTTCTCAAGCAAGAAAAAAGTTGTATGTTCTAGAAAATCCAATTACAAATGCTCCTATTGAGGATGCTGAAGAAAAAGTTAAGAATGAACATCAACATCATGTTGATGATGATGAATAGGCTACATAAGAATATGGATGCCTATATTATGATTATGGTTGAGAACTTCTAAAGGGCAGCAAATCTGATCCTATCATATTTAGGATATTAAATTCGGAATTATTATTATTTTCTTTTTAGTTTAGGGTTTATTTATATTATTGAGGTTTAATTGTAAGTGAGTATCATATAAGTCCACATAAGGGGTCCATTAGGGTTTGTTTCAGTCTAGAGTCAGTATAAATAAAGGCATAATCAGATATGTAAGTTAGATAATTCAGATTAATAAAACTTCTTGTTTTTTGCACTTGTTGTGTGTTGGTGGGATAAACTCCCTTCTTTGGTTCTCTAAAGAACTGAAAAATAACTTATCGAAGAACAACTGACTTCGTGGCGTCATCTTTATACTTCTCGTTTGCAAATCAATATTTGTTAGGTGGGGATTTTTGTTTCCAATAGTGATGTGGACCAGCCCAGAAACACCAGCAAAGACCCATTACATGTTCCAAATGGTCCAATGACTCGGTCCAAGACAAAGGCATTAAAAGTGGCATTGAATGCATTGGTTTTGAATGTTTCAACCAAGTCAAAATTGAAAGGTCCATTAGAGTATCAAGAGGAGACCCTAGTACATCTTATCCATGTGCAAGAGGGGTCCAATAAAACCTTATTTGAGCCATGAGGTGAGGACAGCGAAGGAAACAAAAGAATCCTACTACAACTTGGAAACAACATAGGTGGCTACCTTTTCCTTTTGTTTCTAGGATTAAAGGGCTGCAAGGAAGGCTATAAATAAGCCTTGAATCCAAAGAAAACAAAAGAATCCTACTACAACTTGGAAACAATATGGGTGGCTACCTTTTCCTTTTGTTTCTAGGATTAAGGGGCTGCATGGGAGGCTATAAATAAGCGTTGAATCAGTTCTGTAATATTTTACTTCCTTCTCTTCTTCTCATGACAGAACATGGATTTAATATTAGGGGCTTTATTTTATTTTGTTAGCTACAACCCAAGGCTTGTTCGGGCTTAATTAATACTTTGTTTTCAGTTAGGATCCAAGGCTTGTTTGGATGAAGTTATGGGCTTTTCAGTTTAGGGTTTTGGGTCAGTTTTGAGTGAACCTCATATAAGTCCACATAAGGGGTCCATTAGGGTTAAATTTTCAAGAACAATTTAAACTCATGTAAGCCAAAATTTCGGTAGCTTTGAGGATAATTACTACTGAATTTTTCAGTTTTAACATGTGAGAGTGATTCTTGCGTTCTTCAGTTCTTTGTACACAAGTAAAATCATTGGTTTATTAGTGAAAAATGCAGATTTGACCTCACCCTCTCTAGCATAAAAATTGGGTTGTTTCCTTATTTTTTCCACATAATTCTCATCACCCTCCCTGACTTTCTTCACTCCTCTTGTCTTACCTCCACATAAAAATAGTGTTGGTGATGCGAACCTCGTGATCACGTGGTCACGCAACCCACAATCAAGATTGAGATCTGATCCCGGAAAACCGAAATAGGTCTGATAAGAGTGTGACACGATGGAAACCTGCTCCAAGGCACCAACACTATTGGATTGAGTAGAATGACGCCACGAAGCCAGTTAATTTTCGATAAGTCAGATTCAGTTCGTTCAAGAACTGAAGAATGCAAGAATCACTCTCACACGTTAAAACTGAAAAATTCAGAAGTAATTATCATCAAAGCTGCTGAAATTTTGGCTTACATGAGTTTAA
>Ga0307517_10012045_pt1 | contig 11929 bp, 9 predicted proteins | sample 23_EM_MG_FD_194515 | JGI IMG/M metagenome (GOLD analysis project Ga0307517, IMG submission 194515) | Populus trichocarpa ectomycorrhiza microbial communities from riparian zone in the Pacific Northwest, United States - 23_EM | ecosystem: Host-associated > Plants > Roots > Unclassified | place... | reverse complement strand
AAAAAAATATAAAAAAACTCTTTTAACTCGAATCAATTTTATAATATCAAATATATATCATAGAAAATACCATTTTATTATTGAAAGCCAATTCAATGGTTTTCGTTTGGAGGGAAAAAAAAGTCATTAAATTGTTCCAATCCGTATTATGACGACTCTTAGTGGCTATTTGGTATTGTGGTTGCGGGTGAGGTTCACCCGTAGCCACAGATATTGTTGTTTGGTTAAGCAAAAAACACAATTTTATTACCGGTATGACCCACCATAAATTATGGTTGTGCCGCAGGTTTACAAAAGCACAATTTTGCTGCTTCTTGTGTGGAGGAATCACTGAACAATGTAGCCATGGTCCATTGTTCACGTGAACAGTGGAGCATGCCTCAACTAAATAATGGAGCATGGTTGTACTGTTCACGTGACCAGTAGAGACATTCTCCATTGTTCCGGCCGGACCGAGTTCGGTTCAAAGCTAAAAATGCATTGAACCGGGTCCGACCCAGTAAAATAAAAAAAGTTATTTTTATTTTTAATTGTGTTTTATTAAAAAAACTAGTTTTAAATATTATTCAATGACACTACATAAACTATAGTCCTTGTCGGATGTATTGATGGAATTGTAGATAGTTTAATGGAACAATAAAAAATATTTTATAAAAAATATTATTTATTTCATGATTTAATAGCAATAGTTAAATCTATAATATTTCAATTAAAAACCATCAATATTAATATATATTTTTTAAAATTATTTTATAACCTCAATTTCAAAAGCAATTTTAACCAAACGCATTAAACTATTTTTTGTTCAACCTCAATTTCAACTACAGTTTTAACCAAATATAAATAAATATCAAATCAACTTTAACCAAAAGTACTTTTTATAAAACATTTTTTTTTCAAATCACAACCACAAAAACTGCTACAATACAAAAAAACTAGTATCACCATCATGTTTCTCTATAATGCTTTTTATTTTATTTTATTTTTTGTAATAAAACCAAAAACTTAGTCAGCATAGGGAGGAGGAAAAACAAACATGATCAATTATAGTTATTTTTTTTTATCTGAATTTGCTTTGATGCTGTCTGTATATTTTATATAACATATTCGTTATCTCATGACGTGTGGCAATGCATTTTTAAGTAAACTTTGTTCAAATTCTTCAAAAATCGGTTCTTATCGAATAGATTTTTTTCTTTGAATCTACTCTGGTCAAGCCGCTACCGGCACTCCTAGTCCATGCCAGCTTTCTCAAGGACGAGATTTAGCAATAAATTACGAGTGGGTTTGGAAACGTGTTTTAAATTACATTTTTTAAAATTTTAATTTTTTAAGAAATTTTTTTTTTATATTTCTACATTGTTTTAATTATTTTAATATATTAATGTGAAAAATAATTTTTTAAAAATAAAAATATATTATTTTAATATATTTTTAAATAAAAAATATTTTCAACCATAACCACTATCAAATTTCTAAATAAAATCTACATCTCAAAAAAAAAAAAAAAAATAAACTACACTAGAATCTCAAATACATACAGATACATTGGAACTAACAGAAAAATCTTAGAGTGTATTATTATGTTTGTTGTATTATACTATAAGTAAAGTTTTTTAAATTAAAATTATCATAAGGACATAACTTAAATTAAAGAATTAAATATTTTCTTTAAAAAAACTAAATGAATTACTTGAAAAAATAAATCTTTCTTTGAAAAGAATAATAACAATATTGCATAGTTTTTTTAGTAAATAGAACACCTAAATTAATAATTTAATTAAGATAAGATTTAATATATTTAAAATAAAAAAATTAAGTGATTTTTTTTAAAAAAATATTTAGAGTTATTAAATATGTAATTAAATATTAACTAATTACTACGATAAAATAAAAATTGATTGAAGATAGTTAATTCTTAAATATTTAAGGTCTTTTTTAATTTTTTAAAATTAAAAAATCAACTTTTATAAAAATCATAACCAGAAGGGTCAATCAATCTCAGTTAGTTGAGAGGAGCTTATGATTCGTGACTCACTGAGTGACGGAAAAGAAATCTCACATGCACATTGCGCACGCAACTTAAAATAAAGAAGAATGGAAAAGAGAAAAAAACCGTATAGATTGATGGATAATCAATCTCAACGATCCCCGCGTTGAGCTTTTCTATCAATTAAATTAGGAGAAATGGATAATCAGGTTTTCTTCGATTCTCCACATTTTTTAATTTACATGTTTTCTGCTTCACATTCTTTGATCAGGTCGATTGAGGAAATGATAGAGAGAAATGTATAGAGTGATCGAGATTTGGATTTGAATCTGCTTCCCTTTCTTTTTAATTGTTTGATGAATGCGAGAATGAGCACGCAAAGGCAGGTGATTGTACGGGACTTAGTGGAGGAAGCCAAGAAGAGGATTGTTATGTTGGTTATTTGTGTTGTTGGATTATCTTATCTCATGTCCTGTAAGTTCCTCTCTCTCCCTCGTTTTGCTTTTTCGTTTTTTTTTTTCTTTTAATCTGTGATTGTATCTGAATTGAGACTGACTTAATTAATTAATATAGCCAAAATGTATGCTAATAGTCTTGTTTTGTTTTATTTTTCCTTGCCTTTTTAATCAGATTTATAGATGAGCAAAACGTTGATAATATAGGAAAGTTAGCATTGGGAAATTGAATGCTGGAGAGTAGCATTGCCAGTTCTGATAAGGATTGTTATCTTAATAAGGTTAATATCTGTGTTTGAGATGGCACCTTTACTCTTCACTGGTATTGTTTCTGTTGGTGTGTGTTATGTGGCTTTGACGTAGTGGTTGGACGATCAATGGGGTCGGTGAAGGGAGGAACGGAATTAGTGAGAAAGGGTAATTGTAGAGGGGAAAGCATTTTATGCTTTCAAAAATGATATGACGTGGTGCTTGAATATATATACACCATGAAATATCCAGATAAATAACATGGGAATGTATGTGTTCTGATTTGCTATCTTCTCAATGTTGGATAGGAACGATGCTATAATTTGTGATGTCTCTATGTTTATGTTTTACATGCTTATTTCTTCTGAAATGCTTGAAAATAATGACGTGGTAAGAGAGTGTCTTTTGTTTTAATATATTAAGGAATTTTTCTTTTCTTTTCGTTCTTTATGTCCTAAGGGAATCATGTCAAAAAGAAAGAAAAAAAACAATGATAATCTGATAAATTGGGGTCCAGTCATACTAACAAAATTACTATAAATAACTGCTAATAAACATACTGCAAAATATAAATCCATGTAAAAATGAGTGATCATAAATGGACATAGTAGAGTGAAGATATCTCTGCCGATAGTAACCATAAATTAAGGTTTCAAAATGGAGTAGATCAATGACTTTGTAGTTTGATGGTAACCTTCATTTTTTGCATTGAGGCATGTTGATTGTGAACAATCTGCAATGACATTTTCAACAAAATTTGTGCATATTTAATTAATTACCAGCAGGAACAGAGCAAAAATGTAGAGGCTGCCATGAGACTTTGTTTCATTGTGAAAAGCAAAGATGGCCAATAAGCTCTAGCTCAATTGACTTCCTGCCCTTTCCCACTCCCCATTTCCTTCAACTTGAGTTTGAGCCTTCATATGGACCAAAAATACAAGACAGTGTAGAAGCATTGGATGAAGAAAAGCCCATGGTGAATTATTTATAAACATTATGGAGGAAGTAGCATGACCAGAGCAATTAAGGTCTGTAAATTCTGTTATACTTTGGTGTATACAGTTGCTTTCCTACAAACAGAGAGTCTTACGGGGGAAATTTCACTCTTTTATGCATACATTCATAGAGAACATTTGCACTACATGAATGGTTGCTGCTTTCAGCAGTTAAACTAAAAGATTTGATTTGTATGGGTTGAGAACATGAAATTCTGGTTAGTTATTTTCTGGCTGTTTGTACATTAATGTACTCTCTCTCTTTCTTTCTCTCTCAAAGCAATGCCTTCTTGTATGCTTGTCTTTAATTGTAACTTACACTCAGTTACCTTTTTCAGTAACGAGTGCCTCAGTTTGGGTCAACTTGCCTGCTGCTGCTTCCTTGATCATTCTCCTTCGCTACTTTTCCCTGGATTATGAGATGCGTAAGAAAGCTGCTGTATATAACAACAAACCAGCCTCCACAACATCAAGCACACTGTCACAAAACAAATCTCTTGAATTTACCAGGGTTGTTGAAAAGTCCGATTGGAGAAGGAAAGTGAATTCACCTGCTGTTGAGGATGCAATAGATCATTTCACTAGACGTCTAGTCTCTGAGTGGGTGACAGATCTATGGTACTCTCGCTTAACCCCTGATAAAGAAGGTCCGGAAGAACTGGTGCAGATAATGAATGGTGTTCTTGGGGAATTTTCAAGTCGCATGAGAAATGTAAATCTTATTGATCTACTGACAAGGTTGCAGTTCTTTTTCTCCACACTTTTCTCTTACTTGTCTTCAAGGTTATTTGCTTTGTCACTAATCATCTCGGGTGACACAGGGATTTTATTAATCTCATCTGCACCCACTTGGAGCTTTTTCGTGCCATTCAAGCAAAGATGGAAAAGCGACAGTCTAGTGTGCTTACCATTGAACAGCGAGACAAGGAACTAAGACATGTCCTGGCTGCTGAGAACAAATTGCACCCTGCTTTATTTTCTACTGAAGCTGAGCACAAGGTTGATTTGTTTATTTCTTTGTTCATTAAATCTGTGAAGTCATCTAATCTACAGCTGTTGCCTCTAATGGTAAGGATTGCAAGTTTAGTGACAACCTCTATCACTTATTCTCAGGTTTTGCAGCATCTGATGGATGGTCTCATTTCTTTTACATTCAAGCCAGCAGATCTGCAGTGCTCTTTCTTCCGTTATGTTGTTAGGGAACTTCTTGCTTGTGCGGTAATGCGACCAGTGTTAAACTTAGCTAGCCCAAGGTAGTCTTTCATTCTGCTTCGTTTTATATTTTTGTGTTGTCAATTTCCCTTTCTTTCATTTTTTTTTCTTTCTTTCATTTTTTTGTTCTTTTTCAGGTTCATAAACGAAAAGATTGAAAGTGTTGTCATTTCTAAGGCTAATCAAAGAGTTGCTGCAGCACAAGAGACATCTCATTTCAAGCCAAATGGGTCTTCAAGGATCTCATCCAATCTTTTTTCGAGGTTTTTAGATCCTACTGATACTGGGGTTGAACTTGTGCAGTTAAAAACCAACCAATGCAGAGTTGGACCGGATGCCCCTGAAAAAGATAAAGTGAATGGAAGCCATAACTCAAAAGATCCATTACTTTACATTGATACCCAATCTTCCCGCACATGGAGCTCGCTGCCCATGAATTCCCAGATTATTAATGAAGAAGGAATCCAACGACATTTTTCGGGAGGAGAATGGGGTGAGAGGTTGGATATGATGTCTCGCAGAAAGACTGCAGTCCTTGCTCCAGAAAATTTTGAAAACATGTGGACAAAAGGGAGAAACTATAGAAAGAAAGAAGGGGAAAATCGATTGATAGAGCAAGTCCCTCAGAATTCTTCAGCAAGTAAGTATGTTACATCAGATCATTCAAAGAGGGCATCTAATTCCAAGAAGGATGGTGTAACCAAACTCGATGCCCCTCTGGCCCACAACGCCCAGTCTGTGGGTACTGAGCAATCTACAGTAGAAAACCCTCTACATCATACAGATCAGAATATGTCAAACCATCCACTATTTAGTTCACACAAAGATGGCATACGGAGCCTCATGCGTGTAGATGAGATTGAATCAGGTAGCACTAGCTCTTATACTTCTGAAGAGGAAGATGCGAACAGTGTAACCGGACTTGATTCTCCAGGAACTAAAGTCTGGGATGGTAAAACTAACAGAAACCTGGCTGTTTCCCACATTCATCATCCACTTGAAAATCCTGATGGCCACAGGGAAAAGAAGACTGGCAGAGGGCTTGCTCACTATCAAAGATTATCTAGACACCAGTCTGGCAGTAAAAGGTCAAGGCCAAGCACTCAGAAGGTACATGTTTGGCAAGAGATTGAGAGAAAAAGCTTCTTGTCTGGAGATGGACAGGATGTACTTAGTTTAAAAGGACATACTAAAGCTGATGATTTCAGTGACGATTCTGAGGTTGAAAGTTTAGATAGAGTTTACAGTGGAGCAACTGCGTGTTCATCTGCAACATCTGTTTCTATTCCTGAAAACCACACTTCAAATGTTAATTCTTTTAAACATTCATTAATGGTGGACTCAATTTATAAGTTGAGATGCGAGGTACTCCACTTAAAAGCTCGTTACTTCTCTCTGCTCAACTGCTTGACCTTTCATCTTCTAATTTAGTGATAAAGGATGCAAACCCTCTTGCTGTTGCAGGTTTTGGGTGCAAATATTGTTAAGAGTGGCTCTAAAACATTTGCTGTTTATTCCATATCTGTTACAGATGTAAATAATAATAGTTGGTCGATCAAAAGAAGGTGCTATGGATTTCTGTCTCAAATTTCTTGTTTCATCTCCTGTTGATGTGTTCTGTAATAAGCATCTTCCATGAATATATTATCTTTCCAATGTCCTCAAAAACATGGTGAACGCATGATCTTTGTAATATTCTCTCATAAAGTTATACAGCTCATGTAACTGAACTTTTCTGCCAACAGGTTTCGACATTTCGAGGAGTTACATAGACGTCTCAAAGAGTATCCGGAATATAGTCTTCATTTGCCACCTAAGCATTTTCTCTCTACAGGCTTAGACGTGCCTGTCATACAAGAGCGGTGTAAATTGCTTGATATATATCTAAAGGTCAAACATTTAATCTCACTGTTTTTGTTCTGTGAGTTTGATATCAACTTTAGCTCTTTGATAAGCTGTAATTGTGGCTGTCAATGGAGTTCCAGCTTGATTTTGCAGCTACAATTCCAGTACTTAACAGATTTGTGCTAGTGTTTGGCTGCTAAGTACTGGTGGACTACAGTATTATGCTGTAAAGTAACACACACATGCAAACATAAAATTAGTAAACATAAAATTAGTAAACATAAAAAGTATTGTGCATGGAAATTTAGCATTTCTCATTTTACAACCATTATATATGAGTGTGCTTACCACGAGAATGCATTTACATGGCTAATCTAGTACCACACAACCGAAATTCCAAATCATATTATTTTAAAGTTTGCCATTAGATGAGTGTGCCTAGTGAGAAATAACTCCATTGTTTCTGTATTTAGAAATTTCATTATGCTACTTCATTTTACCATGCCTTAATTCTATACCTAACCTAGCATGTTGCTGTTTTCCAGAAGCTCTTGCTACTTCCAACAATTTCAGGATCCATTGAAGTCTGGGACTTTCTTAGTGTTGATTCTCAGGTTTCATATTTTCTGCTGTCTTGTTAATGGATTTTTATTTCTTCCTTTTTTTTGTGAAGGGAATAGTGTTTTTTTCTGATATTTCTCCTATACTATTCAGTTGTTATATATTTGGTTTCATGCAGACGTATGTGTTCTCTAATTCGTTTTCTATCATCGAAACATTATCAGGTGAAGATTGTTAAATTTAGAATGCTATCTATTATTTTGATTTTGATTTCTTTATTTTGATCTTTCCTCTCATTTCATGTCTTGGAACTTTCTAGTTGACCTGGATGACAAGCGCTCTGAAAAGAGTAAAAGGGTTTCAAATTTTATTGGCCCTGCAATCAATTACTTATCCGCTAGGAAGGAGCAATTGAGTGCAGAGTGCAAGGAATCTATATTGCAGACAAAGCATAATCTTGGGGCAGTTGGGGCACGAATGATTTCAAAAGACACGCCTCGTTCTCCGGTGAAGTCTATTAAAGAATCTGGAAGATCATTGAAGGATCCAGGAAGTGATTCAGATATGCAAAAGAATGTATCATCTGCTAGAAATTTAGAGGAGAATGTAAGAGTGGGTGATAGCTTAGAAGAGATGTCTGCATCTATTCATGATACTGCTAGTGCTCACATGCTCCCTACAGAGGTGATTAAAGTGGGTTAAGAATTGGGCTGGATTGCAGGTTTACCTTAAAAATAAAAGGTTGTCTTACTAAGTTTATTGCTTGCAGTGGGTGCCACCAAATTTGACCGTTCCTATACTTGACCTGGTAGATGTCATTTTCCAGCTACAAGATGGTGGATGGATCAGGTACTCAATATATGGCTATGTAGAGTTGTGGTGGTTGTCTTGTCTCTTTATGCAAGCTATCTTTTGTCAACAAAATGACACCCCACTGTGACTGGGGAGGATATGCTGCTGGCATTGATTTGTGCATTGCAGGAGGCAGGCTTTTTGGGTGGCCAAACAGATACTACAACTAGGAATGGGCGATGCTTTAGATGATTGGTTGATAGAGAAAATCCAGCTTCTGCGTAGGGGTTCAGTTGTTGCATCAGGGATCAAGCGGGTTGAGCAGGTAATCTTTAAAGCTTTTCAGTTTCTTCTATTTTTGACAATTTGCTAAACCTTCAATAATACATGGCAGCATAGATTGGTATTGAAATGCTGGAGTATTTTTATTGAAATGGTTGGTAACAGAACTGATAGATTGGATCGTTGGATGAGTAATTTGGGTGGTGTGAAATCATGTCTATTATTTCTACCCCCACCATTGAACTTCAATCTCCATATAATCCATCCTTTTGCTAACAAAAAAGGGTGAGATAATGTGGCATATTTTAAAGATGGTCCATCTGAACTGCTTTTCAGTAATGCTGAGTGAGATAGGGTGAGTGAGGTAGGTAGGGATGGAGGGAGAGATATTAGGAGTTAAGTGGGGGAAACTTTTTCTTTTCTGTTCTCCCTGTTTTTCAGCAGCTGGAATGAACTACACTAATCTGAGAATATGCTGAAGTAGATTAACTTGTCCTTTAGATTGTCTTTGATTGTGTAGGAGGCTTTAGAAAGAAGATTGAGATGTTTGTGTATTATCCTGATGTTAGCTTCCTTGTTATTAAATAGATACTTTGGCCTGATGGAATATTCATCACCAAACATCCAAAGAGACGGCCACCACCCCAGCAACCCACGGAAGTGTCATCTCCTAAATTGATTTCCCCTCATAGCCAGCAACCCATGGAAGTCTCTTCACCTAGATTGAATGATGAGCAGCAACAACAGGATGCAGTTCGACGAGCTAAATTTGTATATGAGCTGATGATTGGTAATGTCATTTTTCCTATGCATTCATTCTTTATTTCTGCATTACTGAACTATTATTTTTAAATTCCTGTGGCGAATCTTCCATGCCTCAATAAACCCTGTTTGGGAATGCAGACAACGCACCAGCTGCTGTTGTGGGCCTTGTTGGTCGAAAGGAGTATGAACAACGAGCAAAAGATCTCTACTTCTTTCTTCAGGTATTTTATCTTTCTTGAGATTAAAATCCAAACTTTGACATGTAAAGCATAAAAGTTGCAGCTGATTATAGATTATTTTGTGTCACATGCATTTAACCCTCTCAAATGGAAATTGATAGAGAGGGATAGAGAGAAGGGGGATGGGGGACTTCATCTTTCTGTATTGTCGCTGGATGTTGTTTGTCAGCATCCATTTTTTTTTCTCCCTTGGTTTAAGGTGCATCATTCAGAAGAGCCAACAAGTGTTGCGAAATAAATGGTGGTTAATGAGGAAGGGAAGGCACTGAGACTGCTCAGTTTAGTGAATGGGCATTTTGCCTTTGATGCATTGATGATCTGGGTTTGTTGTTTGATGTTACTGTGTCAGCCCGTTTTGTATTTCTCCATGGTTTGACATGCCTCCTTCAGAACATTTAACAAGGCTTGTCAAATAAGTAGTGGTCAATGAGGGAGGCAAGCCATTGAGACAACTCGGTTTAGTGAACTGAAGAATGAAAGCTTTTAGTGCATCAACGATCTGGGTAAGTGTAGCACCAGTGAACAGATCAACACCTATCATTCTGGCTGTTAATTTGTGACCCTGAAAGAAAAAAAGCATTTCTGGTGTATGCCTTGCACATATGTTGTTCTCCATGCCCTGTTGAATATCTCTTGGCGCACCTATCATCTGTGTACAGATGATGTTACTGAGCTTCAATGTTTTTCCTTTTCCCTGCGCAGTCATCAGTTTGTACGAAGCAACTGGCTTTTGATCTCCTTGAGCTGCTGCTTTTGACTGCATTTCCAGAAATGGATTCTGTTTTCAGGCAGTTGCGTGTAGAGAAGCATAAATTTGGCGAGTTTAAACCCAATTAGTTAAGTTATACACGAGTCTTTCTTGTTTTCTTCAGGTATGTATCATATTCTTTGACAACAAGTTTCTGTTTTCAATTTTTGCAACTGAAACATCGTCCCACTTGGTGATCGATAGTATCAAAAGATGGTCGAATTGATCAACAGTTGTGGTGCTTAGTTAGACTCTTGTCTCGGCAATTTTGAGGATATTGTACCTAAATCATGAAATTAGTAATGCACACAATGATTCATGCCTACCCGTTTTCTTTCCCTTCTTTATAGATCTCTCTCTGCTTTTGATCCAGTGAAACGCCTCTCCTTGTATAATGACAGATTGCAGCTATAACTCCATGATTGGTTTGATATAATAGATTCTTATGATTGGTTCAATTTCTAAAATCTTACAATATAATGAAAGATTGAGATAATAGTGACTCGTACCATTACAATGACTTAATTGCAATTTTTTTCAACATAAGATTTAAACTGTGATTCTCATAAAATACATGGAAAAGAATATTCAATGAAGTATTAATTTATAAATAAAAACAAAATAAAAAGACGGATATTTTTTTCAAAAAATTACAGATACTACAAAGAAACTTCTGCAAAACCTCCTTCATTACATTACTAATAGATTTGCACCCAAATAAAGGAAAGGTAATAAATCATCTCATCCCATTACATATTCATCACATAGCGTTTATATATTTGAATACATTACTGAAGATGAAGTTTACTCAACATCATCCAATCTTTGGCCAGGGGATATACTTGCTCGGACCAACAGATTGCAATAAATTTTAAAACTAATTGTAAGGTACACCAACTATATCTTGCTATGGATTTTCTGATTTCACAGCACCATGGGGTCTCAGTCAGTAGTCAATAGCAGTTACCAGGCCAGAAATTTTCAAAAACTTCCTCAAAAACATAGAGCAAATCGAATAACAGTCGCAACATCCTCTTTTCAGAATCAAACCAACTACATAATTAGGAAATGTAAAATTATCTAAATAGCATAAAAAAGGTGAATAGCACCCATTGAACGACGTTCTAACAAAACTCCCCAATGCATAAGTTGCAAGTAAATCTACAAGAGGGTACCCAGATAACACGCTCAAAAATGACTCACGGCTTAAGCAGATGCCGCTGTGCCCTTCTTCCTTGGTTCTGCTTGAGTGCCTGATCAAAAGCAAGCCAACAAAGTCAGAAATAACAGAAAGGAATCGTGCAAACCCAAATATAGCATTAATTAAACTAAAAAGAAAGCAGTTCATGAAATGACGGTGATAAAGAGCAGGAAATAAGCTACATTACCTTCTCTGAAACCACTCTTGAACCTGCGAGGAACATTGCGGAGATACCTCATCCTTCCAGTTCCAGTTGTCTTCCTCCTGATTGCCTTCTCACTCCAGTTGTCTAAAACCACAATAAAAGAACAAACAATCAACCAACTTGTTTACAGATCAAACTGTACAGGTTCAAGCAGAAGTTTCAAATTTAAAAGTTAACCAGGAGCGGCTCAAAATTATTTATATATATTCATAAACCACTAATTCATGAACATAAACCATACATGAATGAATTGCTGATACAGATAAAAAAAACAGGTAAAGGAGCTTGAATCTTTGAGCGTGGGCAGAAATGGAAACTTGCTTGACCACCACCCATACAACATGATGGACTACACATACAAACAAACTATACACAACTCTACTACTTAAA
>Ga0307517_10012044_pt1 | contig 11930 bp, 6 predicted proteins | sample 23_EM_MG_FD_194515 | JGI IMG/M metagenome (GOLD analysis project Ga0307517, IMG submission 194515) | Populus trichocarpa ectomycorrhiza microbial communities from riparian zone in the Pacific Northwest, United States - 23_EM | ecosystem: Host-associated > Plants > Roots > Unclassified | place... | reverse complement strand
AAAAAGTTTGTTAATTATTAATTAATAAAAAGTTATTTAAATTATGTATGAATTTTTATTTGAACCATGTATTTTAAAGTGCTATGAATTTTTATTTGAAGCATGATTTTTTTTAATGTATTTTAAAATTCCTTATAATTTTACGATCTGTTTTTACGATCCGAGTTTGTTTGGCATTTTCCGTGCCGTGTCAAAATCGTGATTTTAACAACTTTGATAACTAGCATTGTTCATGTCTTTTACCAATCTTGAGTCCTGGTGTGAGCTCATTCAGAGCGATGGTAAACCGTCAGATTATATCTGGTTGGACACTTCGCTGGTTTACTCCGCTTCCAGAGAAAATGGGGCTCTAACTAGTGGCGGAGCCAGAGTTTTTTAAATAAGGGGACAAATTATCAACAAATACTATATTATGTAGATACGTATTAGAAATCAAATCGAAACAAATATACTAACTCATATAAAGCAAAATTAATTTAAAAATATTTTTAAAATAAAAAAACTTACATTATAATTGTTATCTTTGAGTTTTCATATTAACAAAATTCAGTTGAGTTACGTAATAATTATAAATCTTCCATATGAAATTTATAGTAAAATACATATCAATTCATCAAAACTCATTTCACACCCTATTACCATGTAGCATGTTGTCCATAATGCATGGATATGGATTAGGATTGATAGTCTAAATTTATCATGACAAGTCATTTTTAAAGGCAAAAAAATAGTTTGTTTCTTTTCTTTTTAAAGAAAAAACCAACTTGCACTGAATAAAATCAGGCTTGCATGCACGTGTTAATTCTTCTTCGCAAAACACAAATTGTCTAACAAAAATAAAAAAGAAAAAAAACAAATAAAATATAAATTATTTAATTATCTATCTTGATTATTTTATAGGATGGCACAAAGAAATTAAGATAATAAAAAGAACCAATCTTAAGCTCAAATAATTTTAATTCTGCAAAATATCAATCTTTATTCACTGACAACAATTGGAATGTTTGCTTGTTCATCTCGTGAAAAAGTTTAGTTCCATACCATAACCAATTCAATTGAAAATGATATAACCTTTAATTAATCCAAAACAATTGAATCAATGTATATTGTTCAAAAACAATTTAAAACAATCAAAAAAAAAATTAAGGGGGCAATTGCCCCTTTTTGCTCCCATGTGGCTCCGCCACTGGCTCTGACCCGTTTACATTCCTTGAGCTATTATTCATTTTATAGTGCATGCTATCATCATATTTGCCAAATAAACTTGCCACTGCCTTACCATTCTTATCTTGAACATCACCTTGTACCTATATTTGTCATACCGGCCTAAGGTTCGTTCCGGTGAGGGTATGAGTTGCATGCATGGTCAACCCTTGAGTCATTATGTCAATCATGATCAATTTTAAAATGACATATTTTATATAAAAGTTTAGAAAAATAAAATGATGTTGTTTTAAGATAATTGTTTTTTTTAAAATATATTAAAATTGACCTATCAATCACACTTGGGTTCAGCTAGGTCAATCGGGTTGTGAATGACCTGTCATGTCAATCTTTAAAATGATTCAAAAACAAATCCAACCCTGGTTTTACTCTAAATCAGCGGGTCAGGTCCACCTACATAGTTTAACAACTATGCTTGTACATGTTAGGATTGTTGCCATTCATTTGAGATGGTAGCTCTCCCAGTCCAAGAAGGTGGCTAGGAAAAGACAAAGAAGCTCAACTGAAAGTGAGCTAAAAGCAAGAAATGGCAACACCATCTATAGTCAAATAAGGTTGTTGGAGTAGCTCAAAAGTCACAAGGTTGGCACAAGTTAGGTGGCTAGAATTGTTGATAATGAGCAAGAGTTGATGGCCATTCAAGCCTATAAATAGAGGCATCATTTGGAGAGAAAATAGGAGCAAAATAGAGAGAAACATGTGAGGAGAGAAAGAGAGAGGGGCTATTAAAGGTAGGAACTGCAAGTGCAGCAGTGAGCAAATGAGAGTTGATGATTGATCCTCCTTCTATATGAATGTGTAAACGTGTACCCTTTCTCTATCTCTTATAATATAGACTGCTCCTATGGATGTAGGCAATTTAAACCTGTTAAACATTGTGTTATGCGCGCTCAAACTCCAATGAGCATTGATTTTGAACACCACGCGATCCACAACAATTGGTATAAGAGCTTGGTGAATAGTGGTGTTTGATCTATGCCTATAAATGAAAGTGGTTTATATATGTTTTTGGACATACCATCATGTAGAGGTGATCAAGAGGAGAACTCTAGCGAAAACAATGTAAAACTATGACATGGGATATGGCTGCACGCGCCATCATGAGCCAAAGATGGAGGCTACCAAAATGTGCCAAATCACCCTACGCACTACACCCATCTTCTTCACTCGAATAGGCTGCCTTGACTTGAATACTAGATGACCCGACCCATATGAATGACCTGAACCAGAGGGTGATGTCATCATTGTATAAGCATGGCATCATCATGCATAAATGGCATGCTATGTTAGTGAACAGTCAGCATCCAGTCATCTAACACATTATCACAATGGGTCCCCACAATCCGTGTCAACAAGTCATAAGCCGAGCCGAACTAAAGCTAAGTCGCAAGCTAAGAGTTAGGATCTAATGTGTGTGATCCTACATGCAACTTGATTTGATATTGAATCTGGGCTGTTCATTAGGCCAAAATAGTTTTGATCAAATCATAGCCATCTGGAATGTGATTTGGATGATTTTAAACTTGTGTCAATCTAATTTAATCATCCTAGATGCAATGGTACGGTCCGATTGTTGAGATTTGAAGTGAATATGGCCGTGGTGAATTAATAAGAGAGATTGCTTGCTGATGAGGCATATAAAGGTCATCGTGGTGGTTGATATAGATAAAGATGATGAAGAAAAAGCCGTACATGTTAGCCTAATTATGCGTGTTGAATTGCTAAATAGGGATTTTTCATTACTTAAAGGGAAGGGAAAATTAGGATACTCTAGACACTCAATCATGTGGAATGTAAAAGATTAAAAGCGTGGAGTGAAAATTAACGAAGACCAATCATGACGAATCTAAAGCATTGATAGTTTTGCCAGATGTTGAGAAATCAAGTAGAAAAACAAGACATTCCAAATCACTTGTAAAGAAAAGTTATAATAGAGCTAGAAAATAGTTGTATATACAAAGAGATAGTACGATGGATAAATATGGCCTAAAAAGTTCTATCTCGGAGATTGAGTTTTAAATGAGACTGATATGACCCCTCCAATATTTTCTGGGAACTTGCTTAGTTGAAGGATTATCCCTATTTTCGTATATATAACAGTTTGTAATGAAACATCGAAGACTAGCAAGTTGATGACACAAAGAAACATTTAGGTTTCGTATGTTCAAGGATCTGATGGAGTAGTGATTTCTCTAAAAGCGAGATTCCGTGATTGATTTCTCAAGGGTAGAACTAAAGGAGTCACTGATAAAGAAAGAGAAATACAACAAGAGGATAAAGATTGACACCTTATTTTCACTCGAACAGGTGTTATGATGGGATGAGTTACTGTCAGACATAAGCGAGGAATAGGGAGAAAAGTAAAATCCGGAAAAAAACAGAATGATGAATGATGAAATGAAATAAAATGAAATACAAAATAAATAAATATAATAATTAAGAAATCAAAATGAGAAAAATATGAAAGACATATGGAGTGTGACTCTAATTTTAAAGAAAAAAAAGAAAAGGGGCCAATGTGTAATTAGGAAGAATGGGGCTATAAATACCCTATTTCTTCCTTTTTCATGGCTGGTTGAACACCATAGAAAAAAAGGGGAGAGTGCAGATTTTTCTTCATCGAAAGAGAGGAAAAAACACCAAATCTTTAAGAACTATACAAACCTAAGGCCTTTAAGTAGAGAGGACACTTATTAACAAGGACTTTAACAAGGAAAACAAGTGAAGAAATTGGAGAAAAAGGGGGAAGAGGGTCGGTTGCATGCAAGAGAGGAGAGTCCAAAAATCTTCAACTAAATTGAAGTGAAATTCTGAAATTTCTCAAAGTATAGACACTAGACTTAATGGTAAAAAAACACTTTAACAATTAATTAGGAATTATGCACCAATTTTAGATTTTATAAATTAGGGTTCTTGAGTGAAAATTTAGGGGAAATGCAGAAATTATTAAAATGAAGTTAGTTGAGCTAACATAAGATGTTCTGAACATGAAAAACATACAAAATTATTAAAGAAAAATCAATAACTTAAAGGCTTAAGTGGCTAGCCATGTGAGGATTGAATGGGGGAAGAATGAAATTTTGAAATTTATATTGATGACCACTTATAGTATGTACATGATCATGACAATGAGTGAATGAAGCAAGAAAAAAATTGACTAGAAAGAAAAAGGGAACCCTAAGTTCCCTTAGGCCAAGTTCGGCCAAGAGTCAATTAAGGGGAAGGAAGAAGAGTTCTAGTGTATTATATGACCTTGATACATGAATTAATTGTAGTGGAAAGCTCACTAATAGGGAAAAAGTGTGAAAACAAATTGATAGTAGGAGACTTCGCGAGTTTGATGCGTGTTATATGAAGGGAAGATGAAATTGTTAACCATGGTTATAGCTAATGATTTCGGCATGGGAGAAATCATAAAATGTAGGAAAACATAGAAAATAAATATCGTAGAAGAAAAAGAGAAAAAAGGTTGGCGGAAAACTCACTTAGGAATCGCCTACGAAATTTGGGTAGATTCATCACCCCTGTTCTAGAGGAGATTTGGACCTAGAATGACAAAATTTAAGAAACATCTCTAATAGAAAATGTAGCCGGAGATGTTAGCTTTCCAACAAATTTGACCACGCCTGATTTGGAGCTCTAAAACTCCAGATATAGGTAAATGTATAAGGAAAAGTCGAGATGCCACCCCTACCGGCAAATTCAGCGAGATTGATAAAATGGGGAAGTTTAGCCGTGATAGGAGCAGAACCTGGTTTCCTTCATACCAGAATTTTATAACATCGTACCTTGACATTGAAAGGGTTTGAACCACATTTGAAAATGAATTTGATAATATGTGCAATGATTTAAGATAACGGAACGCAAAGAGTAAATGTTGAGGGTTCTTAAGTGAAAATTTAGGGGAAATGCAGAAATTGTTTGAATGAAGTTAGTTGAGCAAACATAAGATGTTCTGAACATAAAAAAACATACATAATTCTTAAAGAAAAATCATTAACTCAAAGGCTTGAGTGGCCGGCCATGTAAGGATTGAATGGGGGAATAAGGGAATTCTAAAATTTATGTTGTTGAACACTTATAGTATGTACATGATGAGAACAATGAGTGAATGAAGAAAGAAAAAAATTGACTAGAAAGAAAAAGGGAACCCTCAGTTCCCTCAGGCCAAGTTCGGCCAAGAGTCAATTGAGGGGAAGGAAGAAGAATTCTGGCGTATTATATGACCTTGATGCATGAATTAATTGTAGTGGAAAGCTCACTAATAGGGAAAAAATGTGAAAACAAATTGATAGTAAGAGACTTCGCGAGTTTGATGCGTGTTATATGAAGGAAAGATGAAATTATTAACCATGGTTATAGCTAATGATTTCGGCATGGGAGAAATCATAAAATGTAAGAAAACATAGAAAATAAATATCGTAGAAGAAAAAGAGACGGAAGCTTAGCGGAAAACTCACTTAGGAAGAATCGCCGATGAAATTTGGGTAGATTCATCACCCCTGCTCTAGAGGAGATTCGGGCCCCAAAATGACAAAATTTGGGAAACATCTCTGCATAAAAAATGTATCCGAAGATGTTAGCTTTCCAACGAATCTGACCTCGCTTGATTTGGAGCACTAGAGCTCCAGATATAGGTAAATGTATAAGGAAAGGTCGAGCTGCCGCCCTTGCTAACAAATTCGGCGAGATTTATAAAATGGAGAAGTTTAGCCGCGATAGGGGTAGAACTTGGTTTTCTTCCTACCATAATTTTGTAACATCGTACCTTGACATTGAAAGGGAATAAACTATATTTGAAAATGAATTTGATAATATGCATAATGATTTAAGATAACATAATTCAAAAGAGTAAATGGTGTTGTTGTTGCCTTGTTATTTGCAAAATGTAAATTAAACATGAACTAATGTGGTGTTCTTGTTGATTCAGGAGAAACTGCGGGAGGAGTACAACAACAACAAGGGAGCGCAAACCGAGCATCGGTGGCATGTACGTGTTTCACACCTATACTCTCCTTAGTTAATAGTAAAATTAATATTCTTTTTTATTTTAGAGTTTGACACTTGCGAAAAAAGTTAGAGAAATGAAAGATATGATGAAACAAATGTGGATTGAAATCTGATTTTGGTTGTGGACCTATGAACTTCGATCTTGAATAATGAACTATAATGATGAACCCAAAACAACCGCCTCTAAACTTGATTAGTCGATCCCAAATAAGGGCGGCTAATGATGTTAGCAAGATTTGCTAACATCAACATGATCTTGATGGAAATATAACGAATGTTGAACTTGATTAACTATTCGGGTCAAGAATAGTTAATGATACTGACGGACAATGTCAGTATCAGCAAACCCAGGATAATTTGATTAGCTTTCCAAGAAGGAAGCTAATGATGTCAAAAGACCTTGGCATCAACATTTTCAGCAAACCTTCATGGTGAGGCAGAAAAGAATTGATTGACTATTTCAGGTTGGAAATAGTTAATGACACCGAAAGATTAAGTTGGTGTCGACATTACTAAGGATATGATTTGTCAATCCGAGTTAGGATGACTAATGACACTAATAGAAATTATTAGTGTCGATAGTAATTTTCCTAAATTTAGGGTAGGGTAGTAAGATAAGTGTACCTAGTGAAAAACAATGGATAATAGTTGAGAAAGAAAAACTATAAGTGGGTTGTGGAATGATAGGCTCTAGGTGTAGTAAAGAAATAGTTAAGTGTGGGTTTCTAGGACAACTATGATTGTGTATTATTGAGTAGGTAATGATATATGTAGATATATGTATTGGTGACTCTCCCTCATCTCTGCTGTATTTTCACTTTTAATATAATAATTTTCATATTTTGATATTGCAGGTCCTTCATATTTACGCTAGGAGTAGTGTCCTAGGTTCCTAGTTCCTTTTGTATGAATTAGACAATTCATATTTCTAATTCCTTTTGCATGAATTAGAAAATTAGCGTTTCTAGTTCCTTTTGTATGAATTAGACAATTCATGTTTCTAATTCCTTTTGTATGAATTAGAAAATTAGTATTTCTAGTTCCTTTTGTATGAATTAGGAATGAAATGAATGCCAATTTATTTTACCTTAAGTAATTATATGACTCGAATTGTATTAGTATCTCTTTATATTAATCATCGAGACTTAAGATTCTTACTATTTTCTGGTTGTAATATTAATGTTGTTATCCATGTTTAACTACCATCTCATATGTGTTTGCAAATGAGAAGGAAAAAAAATGAATATGTGAGTTATTATGCTTGTGACTGGTAATGATTGTGGTTGCGATATGATTGCAAAATGAACATAAAATACGTGCAGGATAAATTGTTGATAATTTGGGATCTCCCGGTATAGGGAAGACTTTACCCAAATTTTAGTAGAAATTTCAGTAAACCTTAAATAAGTTGAAAAAAAAAATTACCCATAAATTTTCAGTAGTATAATTGCTTTGTTTAATCCTAGAAATGGGAATGTTACAAGAAATCTAGTGAACTAAAATTGCACAAAGGTACATGAAGATTGTGTAGGAGTACATGTAGGATCCAACATAGTACTATAATGAGACAATAAGTGCAATAAGAAGATGTGTTCCTAGTAAAGCTTAGAGCAGAGACCGTGTGAAGGTTGTACAAAACAATGTCTTTTATGCTCTTGAAGAAAACAATAGTGAAGAACTTTTCAATGCATGCAAGGATGGAAAGAAGAGCTATTGCATAGGCACCTAATTGAGGTGGTGCGAATGCTTGTGATAAAAGATGATTGCCTATAATAAAAAGCGAAGACACCTTGTTTAAGAAGGTATGGATGAAGCTATTACGAGTGAGTGGGTGCAAATGTGATGGTAAAAGGTGTAGAAGCTCTAAACATATAAATTGAGATGGAGAATTGCGAGGATTGTACCATAGCTCTGTTTTTCTATATAAATAGTGGCAATAATCTCTCCCATAAATACACATGATAGTATAGGATCTTGGAGTCACTTTAAGACATCTCAGATGAAGAATAATGCAACAACTTCACGATAACAGGTGAAAACACTTTAAAAGAATATGTGAGGGCCATAATATGAGTCCGAGTTCAGATCACCCTAGAGCCAATGTTACGGTTGAATATGAGTGGACATATGTATGGATAACAAATAAAGTGACTATGATGAGTATAAAGACAAGTGTCGAATTGACTTTCATGGATATTTCCCCCATGTTAAAGATCAATTAGCTATAAAACATTTGCTTTAAACAATAAGTGGATGACTTGTGGAACATTAAGATGCGACTACTAGGTATGAGTAGAGGGGATGCGCAGGTTTCGAGAACAAATTGACTATTGTCAATGTGGTAAGCTTGGTAATGGCATTATAATACTCATAATATGAAGATAGATGTGGATTAACCTTTAATGGGCTGCCCCATGGTTAAAGGTGGAGAGCTAGTTAGACTATTAGAACTAAGAGTAAGAGACTCATAAAGAAGTAAAACATGGTTCCTAGTGTGGAACCGAGAGCAAGCACAACTCCTGGATAAGTAGATTATTGGAAGAGTGGTGAGCTCGTGATGACATTGGAATACTCAATTAATGATTGTCACACTTGAAAATAGATATTTCTGCTTGATGGGTTGTTTTAAGCTTTGATGAAAGGCTTGATAAATCATTCCGGACCGAGAATGGTTGATAATCTCGATGGGGGAATGTTATGTGTGTTAAAGACAAACGTTAACACTCTTTAGATGTGATGTGGCAAACCATCTAGTTGTGGTGATCCTTTGGTGTGAGCAAAGGTGTGCTTTAGTGATTGAAAGGTTTGTAAGTTCCTATAAACTTGGTCAAAGACACTCTCATAATGAAAAGCTTGAAATAGTTATAAGATGCAAACATATGCTAAATAAGTTAAGAGGATAATTGCCCCACATAAGGTTAATTGTTAGAATTGTTTCCATTCATGTGAGATGATAGCTCTCCTGGTCCAAGAAGGTGGCTAGAGAGAGACAAAAAATCTCAATCGAAAGTGAGCTGGAAGCAAGAAATGGAAACACCATATAAAATCAAAGAGAGCTGCTGGAGTAGCTCAAAAGTCACAAGGTTGGCACAAGTTAGGTGGCCAGAATTGTTGACACTAAGCTAGAGTTGGTGTCCATTAAATCCTATAAATAGAGGCACCATTTGGAGAGCAAATAGGAGCATAATAGAGAGAAACATGCGAGGAAAGAAAAAGAGAAGGGCTGCCAAGGGAAACAACCTTGCTGCCTTATGCAGAAGCTGCAAGTGCAACATTAAACGAATGGAAGTTAAGTGAGTTGACGATCCTCCTCCTCCATGAATGTGTAAATGTGTACCGCTTTTCTATCTCTAATAATATAGACTACTCTTGTGGATGTAAGCGACTTGCTGAACCACTTTAAACATTGTGTTGTGCGTGCTCAGCCTCCAACGAGCATTGATCTTTTACACCACGCGGTCCACAACAAAACCTATCAAAGAAATTTTATTGTGTGCCATTAGTGATAATGCCCAATCATGATTCATTCACAAAATGAGGGAATGCAATGCAGATCCTAATCGTGGCAAAAACATCAACAAGCAATTATTGATAGTCTCATGGGTTTCATGCTAATGGTTAAATGATTTGCAACAAGCAAGTTTAATGTCATTAAAGAAAACTGTGTTGTAAATTGTTGTATGAAAATGACAAAACATTTGAAGCAAGTAACCATAAGGTGCGTCCGTTCACACATTTGACTAAACAACCAAGGGAAAAGAATAAGCCAGAAATCATAGCATCATGAGTATACCTACAGTACTAGACCTGAGCTTAGTTCATGTTTGGTATTGTGTCTTCACCTGGGTTTGGGTGTGTTTGTCTTGGAAAAACATTAAATTAATGTTTTTTTTAGTATTTTTAATGATTTTGATATATTAATATCTAATTATTATAATGCATTTTTAAATAAAAAATACTTTGATGAAAAATATGGATATGAAGGGATTGGAACCTGGTAGGCATTCCCGTCAAGAATTGACTGTTTTTTGAATTTTAGCTTGCAGGAGTAGCTCTGATTCCCCTTTATATTCATTGTACCATAGTGATTACAGTATAGTTTTCCTAAAATGTGGTTGTAAATAGATGTTGTCACCAGATAAGAGAAAGTCAGCTTAGCAAGTACCTTATAAAGAATCGTAAGTGCTATTCAATGTAAAAAAAAACCCCTTACTCCACTTGGAAATTTCTCCATCATCAAGCTCTAGAGTTAAAATGCCAACAGGATTAGGCTGAATTGAAAGACTCCAAAATTTACTTTTTAAATTGTTGTCACCCTAAAACTTCCAACCTCACCTTCACAATGTCAAGCAACAATCATTTGGTGATGACTAGCCTGTTTCTAGATCAGACAAACTAAAGTAGGATGTTCTCGAGTATTTGAAGAGATTAAAAGGTTTTGGAAGACCTGACAATCAGATATGTCGCAATTACACTATATGGAAAACCTAACTCAAATACATTTATGGACGATTGACAAGTCCAAGATAAGAAAATATCCGGCAGAGTCAAACAACCAATATTACATAAACTAACATAACTTTTGTTTTGATGATCACTGGAATGTGTTCGAAATACTTTTAAATTAGGCTTGGAAAATGCTTTTTTTTTTTCAGTTTCAGTTTTTTCTATTTGATTTCATATTTTGACTTTGAATTTTCCTATTTGTCTAGGATTGTTTTTTCAATTTTGGTTGAGATAGGAGATAGACCTATTTAAGTTATTATAAACCTCTTCTGTGAAGGAGATTTTGTGGCAGAAGAATGTTATTCAAAATATAACAGTCCAGCTAATGTATTTGTTTGACTCTTTTCGTGAATTCTGTCTTCTAGTGTCCATTAATTCTTAACCTAGTTAGTTCAGGCTGCAGTGGCCTTTGCTACTTTCGGACAATGACTGTTTCCAATAGATCATATGTACAAATACGTTTTTTCTTGAGAAGCAATCATGAAAAACCATGTCATACTAAACATGTATAAAACAGGAATAGCAATTGCTTATGATGCTTCTGGCATTGAAAACGATACCTTCTCAGAGAAAAAGCTAATGCTTTTATCCGGATAATCGGTCTCATATGTCTCCCCCAGAAGTGGATCGAATGGCTTGCAATGTCTTCCATCAGTACAAGCATATCCTGATACTGCAAATGCCGCCACATTGAATGTTCACACAAGGCTAATGTCTTCCATCAGTACAAGCATATCCTGATACTGCAAATGCCGCCACATTGAATGTTCACACAAGGCTATTGCCCCGCAAAAACTTCTCCAAGATAGTAAGCAAATATAATTTGTTAAAAGAACAGTAAAGTGTGAAAGGGTGATGAGTTTAAGATTCTTCCAATAAAACTAAAAATCTGTACACTTGGGCACTGAGATGAAAGACTTCCATCAACACTGGAAATGGTGCAGAATAGAAATAACAAAACGTAGTTTAGTGACTCCATTTGGCTTAGGACCACACTTCCACAGTCAAGCACAGAGACCTTGCAGCAACAACATTTTGATTGATATGCAGTAGTTCACCCTAGTACCGCAGCTACGTATAACTGCAAACACTACCAGAAAATTGATAAATACAAACGGAAATACCGAGGGAATATTTCCGTCGGTAAATTTCCGAGGGATTTTACCGACGGAAATATTCCCTCGGTATAT
>Ga0307517_10012043_pt1 | contig 11930 bp, 6 predicted proteins | sample 23_EM_MG_FD_194515 | JGI IMG/M metagenome (GOLD analysis project Ga0307517, IMG submission 194515) | Populus trichocarpa ectomycorrhiza microbial communities from riparian zone in the Pacific Northwest, United States - 23_EM | ecosystem: Host-associated > Plants > Roots > Unclassified | place... | reverse complement strand
CACATCGTATCTGAACCCTAGTTGGTCGGGGGAGTCACCAACCTGTGTGGACTGATCATCCCACAGTACGGAGCCTCATGCTCATTGTATTTTGATTTTCTGACGAGCTTTACCTTATGATATTCTTGTTATGACCTATTTGATAAACCTTCCTATAAGAATCTAAAGCCATACTTGTATATATATTTCTCATTGTTGTATTACCTCGTGTGTGTATATTGAACGTTATCTACTCACTGAGTTGTTGAACTCACCCTCTCATTATTTATCTTTTTAGGCTTATAGCTTGTTAGCGGGTTATTTTTGTTGAACCTTCCGAACCTGCTTTTTGGTTGTAATTTGTACCTTCCTTTTATGTTTAGTTAGTGCTCCAGGACTATAAACTCTTGTATTAAGACAATTAAATTACATTATGAAGTTTATTTTGTTATCAGTGCTGCGTTGAACTCTGATTGACTTATTTAAATGATAAGTTTGTATGTAAGTTTGGGTTCGCATAGGTATAGAACCTTGGAGGGGAACCTTATCTATGTGCCGGTCATGGATCCGGGAATCGGGTCGTGACAAACTTGGTATCAGAGCTTTAGGTTAAAGAAATAATAATATAATTAATTTCATAATAAGTGGAGCATTAGGATCTGTATCGTTTTATTTGCCTATATGCTGGTCATGGATCCAAAAATCAGATCGTGACAACTTTAATATATTTTTAAATAAAAAATATTTTAAAAACAATCACAACCACACTTTCAAAATGCTAAATTCCACTTTGATTTCACACCGGTGTCTCTTCTCTTTTCCAAGCAGATGTTATCGCTAAGCTAGCTTTTGCGCGTGAAGACTAAATTCTTCTCTTCAATACTGTGGAAACTGTACCATCAACACTGCTTACTTTTGTTTTTTTTTTTCTTTTTTTCTACTTTTTGAAGATGACTGTTAATTGTACAAGCATCTTCACGTAGTCAAGTCGATGGCTCCTGTATGCATTCGTAGATTCGTGTTGGTTTCCACTTAGATTCCAATCCTCTAACTATAAAATGGAGGATCTTGGCTTCTTATTGACTTGCTTAAGCTCATCCTGGCTTCATCAGGCACAAACACGGAAAAAAAATCAGAAAAGAAAAATGCTTTCAGGGCTACTGAACTCATCTCTTTGGTTCTTGGGCATTCTTTTGTTCATCAACTACATAGAAGCCACCACTGTAACTGCCACTTTTGGCTTCACAAATCAGACAGACCAGCAAGCTTTGCTTGCCATTAAGGATTTTATATCAGAGGATCCTTTCAATAGTTTAAGCTCATGGAACAACTCACTGCAGTTCTGCAGTTGGCAAGGAGTTACATGCGGTCGCAGACATCGAAGAGTGACTTCCCTGAATCTGTCTTCACTTAAACTGGCAGGTTCACTATCTCCCCATTTTGGGAATCTTACATTCCTCAGGGTGATTGATCTCAGTAGAAACAGATTCCATCATATTTTTCCACCAGAAGTTGGTCAATTGTTTCGATTGAGATATCTTTCTCTAGCAAATAACTCCTTCCAAGGTGAACTTCCTTCCACCTTGGGTATTTGTTCAAACCTCATATTCCTGAATCTATATGGAAACAATTTTAGAGGGAAAATTCCTAGTGCACTTGGCTCTTTGTCCAGGCTCCGCAGGTTGAGCCTCGCCAGCAATAATTTCACAGGCGCAATCCCACCTTCATTTGGGAACCTCTCCAGTATGCAGCGTGCAAGTCTACAATTGAACAATCTGGAAGGAATCATTCCTGCTGAACTTGGACGACTCTCAGCCTTAGAAGTTCTAAGTTTGTATTCCAACAAATTGTCTGGTATGGTTCCTGAACAGCTTTACAATATCTCATCCATCAATTTGCTTACCGTTGCGGACAACCAATTAACAGGTCGCCTCCCGCATGATATAGGCTTAACCCTACCCAAGATGCAAACTCTTTATCTTGGAACAAACCAATTCTTTGGTCATATTCCAAAATCTATAGTCAATTTCTCAAGCCTCATAGATATTGATTTAGCATATAATTCCTTAACGGGGCCTGTTCCAAATAATTTGGGAAACCTGCAAAATCTTGAAACAATAAACTTTGGCGGCAATCCGCTTGGGGATGAGAATACGAGTGATTTAACCTTTCTTACCTCCTTAACCAATTGCACCAATTTAAGAGAGGTGTGGTTTTTTGAAAATCACCTTAGAGGCGTATTGCCAATCTCTATTGCAAATCTCTCTACCAACCTCTATTGGTTAACACTGGGGACTAACTACATAACTGGAGACATTCCTGTAGAGATTGAAAATCTTAAGAACCTGGAGTATCTTGCATTTCATGGAAACATGCTTACAGGAAGATTACCTGATTCTATTGGAAAACTTTCCAAGTTGCAAGAGCTTCATATTTACACCAACAAAATCTCAGGAAATATTCCATCCTCCTTCGGAAACCTTTCTGGAATACTTCGTCTCAGTCTAGCAGACAATTTTCTTGAGGGAACTATACCGGTTTCTCTGGCAAATTACAGTCAACTAGAAGTGTTGGACCTTTCATACAATCATCTTAGTGGTGTGATACCTGAGAAACTTGCTGGTATTGATTCTCTATTTGGCCTCTTCTTAGCTTTAAATAATTTAACAGGTCCATTACCATCTCAACTGGGTAATGCAAGAAATCTTAATGAATTGGATATTTCAGAAAACAAATTATCTGGAGAAATTCCACGTTCTATCGAGAATTGTGTCATGTTGGAAAACCTCAACATGGAGGGCAACTTCTTTGAAGGAACTATTCCTTCTTCTTTCAAGAAGCTAAGAAGTATTCGAGTCCTCAACCTTGCCCGCAACAATTTGTCTGGGCAAATTCCCAAGTTTCTTGGTGAATTACCTCTTCTTGGTTATCTCAACCTTTCCGTTAACAGTTTTGATGGTGAAGTGCCAACTGGAGGAGTTTTCAACAATGCTAGTGCATTTTCAGTTGCCGGAAATGACAAGCTATGTGGAGGAATCAAGGCACTGCAATTGCATGAATGCCCAAAACAGAGACAAGAGAATGGTTTTCCTCGGAAGGTAGTAATTCTTATAAGTAGTGTTGCACTTTTCCTTCTCCTGTTGTTGGCATCTGTCTGTGCTGTTATACACAGCAAAAAAACAAACAAAATTGGACCTTCTTTGGTCTCACCATTAGAGAAGAAATACCAAAGAGTTTCCTATTCGGAACTTGCACGTGCTACTGGTGGGTTCTCTTCGACCAACATAATTGGGGACGGAAAATATGGTACCGTCTACAAAGGTATACTTGGATCTGATGATCAAGTAGCTGTAAAGGTATTCAAGCTTCAACAAAGAGGAGCCAACAATACTTTCATGGCTGAAATCAACGCGTTGAGGAATATCAGACACCGAAATCTTGTTAGAATTGTAAATTCTTGCTCAACCATTGATTTCAAAGGCGATGACTTCAAAGCTTTGATCATGGAGTTTATGTCAAATGGGAGTTTGGAGAGCTGGTTACATGCAAGTTCAACGGAATCAGAAGATTTCAAAAATTTGAGTCTGCTGCAAAGGATAAACATAGCGACTGATGTGGCCCTAGCATTAGATTATCTTCACAACCAATGTGAAACAACAGTAGTTCATTGTGATCTAAAACCGAGCAACATCCTTCTTGACAATGACCTTACTGCTCATGTGGGTGATTTTGGCCTGGCAAAAATTCTTTTAGCTGCTCTTGGGGAGTCATTTTCTACTGAGTCCAGCTCAATTTGCATACGAGGAACCATTGGTTATGTAGCACCAGGTAAAATATTAAGCAATTACTCTTCCTCGTATTCATTTAGAAATCAACTTGCTACATATCCAATAAATATGTTTGTATTTTCTGCTATACATGTGACGTGTTGCTTTATAATTCCAATTTGAAGACGATATATAACATCATTTCGAACATGATGTCTATGCTATCTAGGAAATCTTAGTAAAAGACTTTCTTAGTTTTTGCTTAAATTGCAGAATACGGAATGGGAGGAGAGGCTTCAACACATGGTGATGTGTATAGCTATGGAATTCTCTTACTGGAGATGTTCACAGGAAAAAGGCCCATCGACAGCATGTTTACAGGGGAATTTAACTTGCATAGTTTTGTTAAAGCAGCCCTTCCTGATCAGGTAATGGAGATTATTGATCCTCTACTCTCAAATGATATCCAAGAGGAAGCTCAGACAAGGAGAAATGGTCCAAGAGGCAGCAGAAGCATCAACATTGGAAAGGTGAAGGAGTGCTTGGCATCAATCCTGCAAGTTGGACTTCGATGTTCTGCTGATTTGCCAAGTGAAAGAATGGATATAGGAGATGTTCCCTCGGAACTGCATAAAATTACCAAGATTCTCTCTAACAGCTAGAGAGATCTCAAGTGCTGTAATTTATGATAAGTGGCATACTTTGTTTTTGTTTTATTGTTTTGGTCAGAATACTTGAATGTTGAATGCAGCAGCTCATTTTCTTCTAGCAAAATGAATGTACTAGACTCTTTTAAGGTTATGGACCTAGCCTGCCAGTACATTATAATAAAGATTCATTAGTAGAAATCAAACCTTCTTGTCAAGAATATCCCACAGAAATGATTCCATCTGCAAGTTGCAAATAGCCTATTCTCCACTCTCTGAAGCCTGAACCATTTTAACCCTTCACGACTTTCTCAGGTTTTTTCTCTCACAAAATCCCACAATAGTGTTACAGGAACTTTGTGTTTCTCAGCTAAACAAATCACTTTCTTAACTCGAGAAATTTTAATTTGTTTTGTTCCTTGGTGTTTTATCTAGTTATACATGTTTCTATTGTTAAAGCAATCCAAACTAACATAAAAGAAATACTAATACAAGAGAGAATGAGGCTAAGGTTTTAACCTAAATACAAAGAGATTATATATACGCTAAACTAAAAATATTATTCCACCCTTAATAAATAAAACAAAATAAATATTATTTCTTAACATCTCTCCTCAAACTCCCAATACGGCAGCTACAAGCATCGAGAGTTTGCCAACTAGAAAACGAAAATAAGAAATGGAATGCGACTTAGTAAAGAAATCTACAATTTGCAAAGAAGAAGAAATAAAAGGTATAGTAATGGTGTCATGCTTGAGATGATGACGAGTAAGATAATAATCGATCTCAATGTGCTTAGTTCGTTTATGAAAAACCGAGTTGTGAGCAATCTGAACAGAACTCTGGTTATCACAAAACATAGAAGTAGGATGAGAAAGTGAAACTCTTATATCCACAAGTAACCAGTGTAACCAAACAATCTCTTTGGTAGTAGATGTCAGCATTATATTCTGCTTCAGTTGAAGATTGAGAAATAATAGATTGCTTCTTACTCTTCCAAGAAATAAGAGAATCACCTAAAAAGATACAGAAACCAGTAACAAACTTGTGATCTATGAATCACTGTCATGATTAGCATTAGAGTATACTCGCAGCTCCAAGGAAGAGGTGGATGGAAGTAAAAGACTCTGAAAGATTGTACCTCGAAGATATTGTAAAATACAAAGAATAGTTGCCTAGTGAATGGTAGTAGGAGAAACAACAAACAGACTAACAACATAAACAGTATATGCAATATCTGGATGAGTAATAGTGAGATATACCAAGCTTCCAACAATAGTATGGTATAAAGTAGAATCTGTCAAAGGTAAACCATCAGAAGAAGAATTCTTTGTGTTAACCTCAATAGGAGTATCTACAATCTTGTTATCAATAAATCTGGCCCGCTCAAGAATATCTGCAATATATTTTGACTAAGAAAGTAGGTAATCTTTAGGTGAGTGAGCTACCTCAATACCCAGGAAATATCAAAGATGACCCAAATCTTTCATTTCAAATTATCTAGTTAACTTTGTCTTCAAAACTGAAATATCATCAATGTCATCACCAGTAATAATCATGTCATCAACATATAAAGACAGAATGATACGATCTGCATCAGTGCACTTTATAAAAAAAGTGGAATCATGACTACTAGAAACAAATCCAAGAGACGAGATGACAATGAAGAATTTCTCAAACCAAGAATGAGGTGCTTGTTTGAGTCCATATAACGCTTTCTTAAGCTTACAAACATACCCAGAGTCACGTGAAACACCAGGAGGAGGCATCATATAAACTTCTTCTTGAAGATCTCAATTCAAAAAGATATTTTTAACATCAAGTTGAGAGATATGCCACTAACGAATCAAAGTTATGGCAATAAGAGTATGAATAATAGTAATTTTTGCAACAAGGGCAAATATCTCCTCATAATCCATGCCAAACTATTGATAGTATCCTTTTACAATTAACCTAGCCTTGTACCGCTCAATAGACCCATAAGAATTACTCTTGATCTTATACACCTAACGACAACCAATAACACTTTTACAAGGAGGTAGAGAAATCAAATCTCAAGTATCTGTCTTATGCAAAGTAGAAAGTTCCTCATCCATAACTTGTTATCAAATAGGATCAGAATTACCTTTTTATAGGAAGAGGGCCCAAAGAGACAATGAATAGAAGTTAAAAAGAAAGTAAATGACGAAGAATAACAAGAATAAGTAAAATTTGGTAGCTTTGTGGATTTACAAATGCATATGGATTGACATAAAGGTGGATCCACAATCTCATACGAAGTTTGAGGGACTATAGATGAGAATGAAACTTCAGGTGTGCTAGAGAGTAAAGTGTCAGCACCTGCTGAATGATGAGTACAAATTGGTCGAACATGGGGAGAAGAATCTAAGGTACTAGGAACCTGAGATGATAAACTATCAGAATCCTCAGAAAAAAAATTCTATATGAATAAGATCAGATCTAGTCAAGCTATAAGTAGTGGGTGAAATAGAAAAGAAAACTATATGCTCGAGAAAGACAATATGATGAGACATATAAAGTTTCTGAATTATTAGATAAAAACAACGATACCCTTTTTACCTTCACCATAATGAAGAAAGACACAAATAGTAGATTGAGAGGACAACGTACTACAATCTACATGAGGACGAAGAAAAAACAAGTACAACAAAAAACTTTAAAGGAGGAATAATTAGGGGCATATCCGTACAACTTTTCAAAAGAAGAAAAGCCTGAAATATGAGAAGATATAATTGTATTAATCAAACTTATAATAGTATGGCCATTTTCTTCCCAAAACTCACTAAGAACAAAAGTAGATAACAAGAGAGAACGAGTAGTTTCGACAATGTGCCTATGTTTTCTTTCAGTAACTCTATTTTGCTCAAAAGTATATGTACATGAAGTTTGGTGAATGGTTTCATTTAAGACAAGCAACTCACAAAATTTATTAGAGGTGTATTCCCCATAAAAATCACACCTAAAACATTTAATAATAGCAGAATATTGAGTTTTTACAAGAGCTTGAAAGGTTGTATATATCTCAAAGAATTCAAAACGATGTTTCATTAAATAAACTCAACAATAACGAGTATGATCATCAATAAAATAAAATAAAATATCGAGACCCTTCTTTTGTGGTAACAGGAGAAGGTCCCCATACATCAGAATAAATCAAGTCAAATAGGGAAGAAAAAACAAAAATACTTCGATTAAAAGGTAAAACTGAAAATTTTGCCAGTTTACATCCACTACAATCAGAAATATCACAAGTTTGCAAATTTTCTAAAGCTCATGTGGATGCTAAAAATCTCAAACGAGAAGATGAAACATGACCTAGACGAGAATGCTATAAATAAAAGCTAAAAGGGGAAGGACTTAAACGAAAAGAAGACAAAACAACACTAATAGTAGTAGCAGCAACAACTGACACTTTTAACTCATCTAAAATATATAGTTCATTCTCCTTTTGACCTATCTCATTCAACTTCTAAGATTGCAAATCATGTACACAAGAAAAAGAAGAGGAAAAAGTGATTAAATAATAATTAGAATCACATAATTGACCAATAAAAGCAAGATTCAATCTGAGTTTTAGAATAAGATAAACATTAGGGAGAGACAAGTGAGGTGTGATAATAGAACCAACACTTTGCTAAGGGCACGAAAGTGTCATCAGCAGTCATAACAAAAATAGAGGACGAAGAGGACACATAAGTAAAAGATGAAGAATCTGGAGACATATGATGTGAAGCACCAGAATCCAAGAACCATTCAAAATGTAACATACCAAAGGAATTATGAGACAATTAACCTTCGGAAGAGGAAGCGAACAATACTTGTGAATGTAAAGAGACAAACTTCTGAAATTACTCAGTCAGAGTACTAGGATCGATGATAGAGCTTGATAAAAGTACTGCTGCAGTATTATGATGTGGTGGTTTATAACCTTGAGGTGGCCTATAAGCATTAGATTGTGACTGACTGTCAGGCTTTTAAGCTAGATTCTATTGTCTCAACTTGGGACACTAAGCCTTACAATAACCTTTTTACTTAGAGAAACTGCACTCGTTGAAGGCAACCCTTGTGTAAGGTTTCTTCTGCTAATTAGAGAATGGCTTAGAGGATATTATTAGTATATAAAGGTTTGAAGCAAAAAGAATTTCCTTTTCAGAATAAGACTAAAGACGTATTTTTTTAGCCAATAATACACTGACTATAGAGTCAACAGAAAGCAGTGAGGAATGATGCAAAATTGAACATCTAAGTCCTTCAAAATCATTGTGAAGTGCTGTTAAAAATTGTATTAGTCATTGCTACTCTCTACGATCAATATAGGCACCACATGCCTTTAATTCTACCGATTCTATAAGAGTCAATTGATCCTAAAGATCTGTCATAGCAAAATAAAACTTCTAAATACTTATTCTTTTGGTGAAGAGCTCGTATGTCATTCTATAATTGATACTGCTTTGTAAAATTTAATTGCATGAATAACTTTTGCAGATGATCTCAAACCTCATTTGATATCTTATACTTCGCCAACTGTGTTCCTATAAAATGCTCAACAGAATTGTTAATCCAAATAACAATCTTTGCACTGTTTGTTTCTCATGCATCTATCAAAGCAACATCCACATCCTTAGTATTCTTAGGTATCACATAAGTTCCACTAACATATTCCCACATCTTTTTACCCTTAAGGAAACTTTTCATTACATAACTTCAATACGAATAGCTCTTCTCATCCAACCTCACACTCACAGACTAAAGTGAATCATCTCTTTCAGTAGCTATAAATCAACAATCAAAGAGAACCAGAATGCAAAAGCAGCAAAAAACAAAATACTAAATTGCAGAAACTGAACAGATATCCCAGAAGCTAAACAAATATCTTCTTGAAGTTATATGATTACTCCAAAACAAACAAAAATTGCAGAAACAGAATGCAAATACTAAATTAAAGAAATTGAAGGGAACACAAAATTTCATCTACAAAATCTATTTCTTGATATAGCAACCCGACTCATTGTTCAAATCTGAGAGACTTGAATCTACATTGAAATAATTCCAAGAGAAATTCTTAGAGAGCTAGGCATTTTATTGAAGCTCTATAGAATGTCTTCAAAAACTTATCTGCAATGATTCCTAAATAGATTTACAAAATCTCTTCAATACATCTATTTTTCACATTAGACAACTAAATAAGTGAAAAGGGCTTGCACAAAACTTGATTTAGGTATTGACCTTTTGAAAGAGCCTACAGAGAATTTGGTAAACTTCCAAAATCTAGAAGCGATAAATTTTAGCAACAACCTTCTTAAGAATGAGAATACTTCCGATTTAACGTTCCTCACTTCCTTAACCAATGGTATTAATTTGAATTTGATGTGGTTTAACCAAATTAGCTCGAAGGTGTATTGTCAAATTAATATAGGGGATTTTGGTCGAGCCTTATAGTAAAAAATATAAATTTTAATTTGACTGTTGAATCAGACTAAAATTTTATTAATAGATTATCTTTCCCCTATATAATCTAGTTTTTGTAGCCATTCGAGGTCTTTAAGACTCTCAAATTAGTCTTATATTTTATTGTTTAGGATTTGCTATATTTTCCTAGTTGATTTAGAATTTCTTTTCCTATTTAGTTTAGGACTTATTTATTATTTTTCTAACTTTATTTAGGATATTTTCACTAGCATATAAGCAACCTAAAAGAGCTTTAATATCCAATTTTGATTAAAGAAAATATTGAGTAATAAAAATTCAAATTAAGGTTCTTGTAGTTGAGACCTTTTTCTAATAAAATTTTGCTTTTCTTTGTACTAATTGTCTTTCTTGTATTATTTTTTTCTACATCATTTGGTATTAGAGATCAACAATCAACAATTCTTGGTGTCATAACCCATTTTGACTCCATTTTCCAATGTATTTTCAAGATTATAAAAATTTTTAAAAGGATGTCTTTTATGTGATTTAATCAATTTAAGGTCATTTCATTATTTTTAGCACTTCTGTGTTTATTTTGTATAAATATTTATATATAAAAAAAAGACCAAAGAAGAAATAGAAAAAAACGATTAAGGTATGAAATGATGAACAAGAAAGAAAAAGGGGGCTAAAATGATAAAGGATCAAACATTATAATGGAAAATCATACAAATAAGAAAAAGAAAATAAATAGAGATTTAAACAAATTGGAAAAAAAAAATATAGAGATTGATCCTTATCCAAGGAGAAAATAATGTAAAAATCTTCATGTTTTGATTTTTCTTGATATGATAAGAAGCCTAACAATACTAAAATAAAAGATAGACATTAGCCAAAATGAGTCAACCCAAAAAACACACCTAGAAAAAGAAAAGAAAAAAAACCTTAATCTCATCTTCCTCCCTCTCCCTGCCCAAGAAATTTGCTTGTATAAAACATATTGGAAGTCACCAATTATCAACCCCCTTTTCTTTCTCACCATAATAGCGTCGTGACCCGTCTTATCCATAAATTATGACCATCACTATTAATAGCCTAGTAACAAGCCACAACATACAACTAGTGTTGTCATTCATCCTCTTCTCCTCCTTACCAAAATCATGGCCAACTGTTCAATAACAATAACACCATTGCCCAATCAATACTAACACCATCACAGATTCCATCTAACACAGTAGCCTTCTCTCCTTAACAACCAAGCCTCTCGTGTTGCAACTCTTCATTCTCCATCCAATAAAAGGAAAATGATACAAATATATGTTTTCCCTTCCTTGATCTTCTTTTTTAGATGGCATTGGATTTCACTATTGATCTAGGAAGGAGAATGAGAAGAAGGTGCACTTGATCCAATAACATTATTCCACCCTCACTGAAGTGTGAAGCATATAAACCATAACCTTTCATGCTCTTGTCCATCTTTTTTCTATGACCTACAGGTGTCACTGTGTGCTAATTCAATTTTAAGCAACTTCAGCTGACTTTAGCAGCTCTTAAAGGTCGATTTCAAATCCTAATGCATTGATTTACTTGTTTTGAATAATTGGTAATATATTATTGATTTTTTCTGTGTGGATGTATTTGCTTGTTCGTTGTTGATTTCCTTTATGTAGATGTTGTGTTTGCCAGAATTGATTTGCTTTTGTCGAGTAATTTGTAATATATGGTTGATTTCTATGTGTGAATGTGTTTGTTTGTTTATTACAGTATTTGTGCTTTAAATTATTTAAATTTCATGAAGTGGTATAATTATATAGGTTTTTGTTTTTCCTTGTGTGATGTTTGTTGATCGTTAAAATTGATAAAAGGTCTTTGTTCTCGTGAAGTTGAAACTTTGTTATTTTTGTAATAAAGTAAATAAACACTTTCTTACAAATTTGGTTTAATGTTCATATTCTAAAAGTGAGGATTAGGTCTTTTTGTTAGATCGAGATCCCAAATCATTGTTGTCGCACGTCAAAAAAAAATATCATCCGCGCGGCATCGGCTGGCGATTTTATCTTTTTGTTATTTTGATTTGATTGGTTCGTTGGGAGTCGCCACCTAGTAT
>Ga0307517_10012042_pt1 | contig 11930 bp, 14 predicted proteins | sample 23_EM_MG_FD_194515 | JGI IMG/M metagenome (GOLD analysis project Ga0307517, IMG submission 194515) | Populus trichocarpa ectomycorrhiza microbial communities from riparian zone in the Pacific Northwest, United States - 23_EM | ecosystem: Host-associated > Plants > Roots > Unclassified | place... | reverse complement strand
CGGGAGTGATCACTCAATGTGTGTGGAGGCGTATGTGGGTGTGCACGGTTGTGTGAACTAGAAGGGGGAATGGGAGGGGGGAGCGTGGTGACAATTGATGCGGCAGATGACCCGAATGCATCGACGGGCGGGTAGATAGGGAAGAGGGGTGGCAGGGAAAGAGAGGGGGTAGATTAAACTGCGTCAAAAGCAAAGGAAACGTCCTGAAAAGAAACGAGGAGCCATTGCGATCGCCTCAGTTTCCAGGGTGGGGGGGCGGAGAAGGATTGTGTCTGACAATTTGACCAGGAGGGAAGAAGCTTGAGGTAGCGGGTTGGGGCTGGTTTTCTGAGGTGGGCCCATGGGACCTGGGCTGATAACCGCAGGGGCACCAATGGGACGGCCGGGGTAAGAGGTGTCAAGCCCAGGTACCCCAACGTTACAAAGTGGTGGGGACTAAATGTCCCGCACCATACCTCGGACCGTAGCGGACTCAATGCCGCCAGGGCTTTGCTCCCATCGGACACCAACGTCCAATCCCTGGGTGCCAAGGTGAACTTGTGTAAGTACCAGCATACGTGACTCTAGGTCAGCACGATGGTCGGGCTTGTGTTCTGGGCAGCGGAGGATGCATTCTTGGCGATGCAAGTGGAGGACCCCCGGTGGTAACCTATTCACCGGCTGCAGTAGGTTGTGCGAAACATAGGTGAGCCTTGGGACATCGCGTGCTTGGAATTCAAGGGCTCGATCTGAAGGGTTCACCATGAGCTCTCTCCATCCTTACCGCGGACTGATACCGGGGGTGCACTCACATCAGTTTCTACAGTGATCACAGGTTTTGATCCGGGGAGAGACGGATTTCTCCTATCCTGGTGCGTTCCAGCTTCTCGTTCAACGCGGAAGAGTTCTACAACGGAGAGGTCGTGAGCGGCCTCTGGCGGTGTGGTGGTAGAAGTGTGACCGAATCCAGGTGATGTTATGTAGCTGCTAGGCTGATCACCAAAGGGGGGAAAGCCTTACACGTACACGATAGACACAACTCGGGATATCACCGAGTTCAATGGACCTCTTAGAAAGCCTCTCGGGCCCATCTACGGATGTTTCGTGAGGTTTGAGTCCATCTACTTGCCGAAGTGAATCCACTTGCTTCTATGTCGGTGGTCACCAGTCATGATTGGACGAGGGACGTCATACGCGACACCGCTTCGCTTAGTAGCCTTCCTCTCTTGCCCTCTTACGCCGCTGGCGGTAGGATGTCGTGTCTGAGCTCGCGAACGAACCTCAGAATCTCAGCAGACAGAATATACGCGACGCCCATGTCAAAACTATGGTGATTTGTCAGTCGTCGCACCCCACCTGGCGCGACGCGGAATACATCCCCCCTGGGCAAGGGTAGGACTGCCACACAGAGGCCAGTCGTAGTCTGGGGAAGGAACATTATTTGGTAATGTTGTCCTTATGTGGACGTTGACGAAAGGGCAGATTTCATCTGCAATGGGACGAAGGTATGGTCTCTTTCTCCCTCTCTATGTCCGCGCATTCTTCATCCGAACCCCGCCAGGAGTGCATCCGGACACGGCCATAGAACACACTTGCCACCCTCAATGTCACCCGTTCGATGCGAATGATCGTTTACCTTTCTCAGGCGAATTTCCATTGACCACGTCGTCGCAGGGCGGGGACCGCCGGGTCTGCTGATCATCATGGGGTGTTAAGCGTCAACCTTGACCAGGACGGGGAGTGCTACGGAGGTGCCCCGTTGACAATATCCCATTCGGAGACACGAAGAAGATCATGTATCGTCGACGAAATGTTTTGAAGGCATGCGAAAAACTCTCGAACACATTCAAAAACTTTAGCACGAGGCTCACAGCACACCAACCAACGACTGGAACACACCCCTCAGATCCACATCACTCCTTACATCGTGTGCTTTCCTCCCGTCTTTACCTCCCTCGTTGACGAGCAGAGCCACCCACTATACCTGGTCCAGGAAATACCCGAACGCTACACGATCAACGAAGGCTGTTGCTGGAGCCCGTTTGTTTTTTCCTCCCATTCCCGGACTGGCCGATGTTTATGGTCTGTGCACCACTTCGATTCGTTGAATAACATGCGACAAAATGATTTTTTTGTGGGGCCATCAATAACAAAACAGAAGTGACATAGCGGGGTGATGGTAACAGAGTTTCAAATGATCGCTTGGATGGATTCCACGGTAGCACGCATGCCGTCCAGAAGACATTGGATCAAGGGAGTATGGTCCCCATTACGAGCCTAGCAGGGCACGACCACAATGAACAAATAGCCACACCCAAATGTTTGTGAAATACCTCTCTGAGGGCGGCGTAGTATCCGTGTTGCAGTTTGAGGTTGATGTTAATCGGGGGATATCCTGCCAAGACCAACGGGATCGAGGCTATCAACCGACACGTCCGACCGTTCCCATCCTGAGAGCACCGGATTAGCCGTCGGTTGCGAGAGGTGCAAATAAGATAATACCAACGTCAAACGGATGACAGTTTGCAAGCAGATGATGGAGCCAACTGGCGGTGGCGAATGGGTTTCGTGACCAAGTCCGAATGTATTGCTGATCACCGTGTAGGGCACACGGGGTGGCTCAAGGGAACTCAACGTTGCTTACCTTCGCCATATGGCATATAAAGTCCACTTCTTCATCCACAATGGTGTACGGACAAAATTGTATGACAACAGGTCCCGCGATGACAACGGTTGCTCCGGTCGCGGTGCGGGTTTTGCCTGGGACAACGTACCCACCATGTTCTATATCTTGGAAACGGCACGTGTCTATGAGGCGCCTTTGTGCGTTGCATATCTTCTCCCTACTAAGTTGCTGCGGATCGCGAACGAGTTCGGACAAAACGTCATATGCCTGCCGCAACACGGTAAGATATCCGTGGGAGTGAGGTGGGAGAGGGAAACCGACAGATACGGTGTCCTTTAAGATATCTCGTACAACTGCTGGATCATGCAGCGGACTTTGTGGGAGCGCACTAATGTCAGCTCCATCGATTCCTTGGCGGACAATGTCCCGGATGGACTCGTTCAAAGTCAAGTTCATGGTTGGCCAACTGAAATGAGGTGTGGACAACTCACATCATCGGAGATGAAAAAAGTGCTCTCGACGTGATTGGTGTCGACCGCGGTGTGATTGAGATACTGAAACCAGCGGTCAGGACCCTGTGAGGTCAGGGATGCCCATGCTCTCTTGACCTCCTCGTGTCCTGCGGGTGGGAACGGATGATTTAGAGGAAATTTGTGTTCCCTGCTCTGCTTCCACCTATGGGGGTACATCACTGTGGATTGAATCATTGGTCAGTCACCCTTCCCCCGATATCGCCCAATGACCTACATGTGAGTGACTGCAGGTAATTCACCTGGGATTTGTCGTGGGCCAGGCTCGTCCATCGTTCCGCGGTTTCGTCGAGAACTTCGTCTCTGATCCCAAGACGTCCTAATAGTTCCTTTGTCTGAAATGGTCGTCAGACGGAGTCGGGGATATATGGTGTAGTAGGGGATACTTGATGTAACAGTCTGGCGCTGATTGCGGTTGCGCCGAGGGCTTCCATCCATACAGCTAGTTGAGCGGTAAAGTAAGGGTGGTTTTCGTAGCGAGCGTTCATAGCCTCTAGGAATCGCACGTTGTCTCCGGCGTCATTGTTGGCGGGAATCTTGGCTGCATCTTCTGCGGTTAAGATATCAGGAATGTTCTATCGTTGTATGGTTCAGATTCTAGTCAACTCGAAGAGCCGCGGACTATACCTGCAATATCTGTGTGGATTCACTCCACAGCGGATTCATGATGGCTGAAGCAGAGGAGTTGGAACAACCGATGTAAGCGTGGAGGTGAGCCGGTTCGGAGGGGGGTTGGGTATGACGACATGACTGGAAAACGGCGAGGGAGGCCCGGAAGGAACGTGGGACCGGACATGACGATAAGCAGAAATAAAATTGATGCGAACGAGATATGAGCAATACAGATGGAAGACTGGATTACTCCCATCACTCCCAACCATCCAGCAGCGTGCGTCGACGCGTTGGCCTACGCTCCCCTCAACTCCCTCCTCAGTCGGAGTCGTTCGTGACCAAGGACGTGAACCGCATGAGGCGGATGGGGCGATCCGCCGGCGTCGGTTAAGGTTTGGGTTGGCCGACGTGGGTGACGTTCACAACTGATTTTGTATGTTCATCTTCTCCAGGTGCGCCGCCCGCCGCCCCTCGACCATCCGCCACGACGGCAAACCGAACCAGCAGGGAATCACTGGGAGATCCGGCTGAATAGGAAGGATGAAGAATAAGGGGGTAGAGGGCGTGAGAAAGTTTTGACCATCTCTCTCTGTGATCTCATCGCATAGGCGTTTCCCCAGCCTTCTGCGGCATACGCCTCGACATCCGCTTGGACTCGGCGCATCGCCTTTTTCTCCTCGACCGGCATCTGGCCCACATCCCAAAAACTTTCCCCTGCTAGCTCTCTCCCATGCCTTCCAAATCTTCCAAGGTCAAGCAGGCTGCAAGCTCTCGATCGAAGCCATCTCCGGCACCCCAGATGCTGTCCGTCCAAAATCCACCGACGACTTCCTCCACGGAGACGACCAAGAAGAAAAAGAAGAAGAAAAGCAAGGCAAAGGCTGCGCCTGTTGTCCCAGAATCACGTGGCGAGCTCGGGTACGAGGAGGAGGAGGAAGACGACGACGATGACGACGACGACGACGATATCCCCCCACTGGAACCGGCACCGGGCCTTTATCGCTCCCTCACTGGATTACCGCCGGAACTAGAAGCAGCCCATCTCTCTGCAACCGCCTCTCTATCTGCAACCGTGGCAGCCGCCGCGAGAAACAATCCGACTGCCGCTGCGCATGCCGAACTCATCGCCGCCGCAGACGACTTGTGTCGGAGGATGGATGCTGATCCGCAAGGCGGGATCGCGACCGACGACGATTACTGGAAGTCGCTTCCGGAGCATATAAGAAACTTTGTTAGTCCTAACTCACTTCCGTGTTTTGTCTTCTCTGTCGTGACGGACAAGGTTTTTTTCTCAAGGCCCAGGCCATGTATGCGATTGCACAACAGATGGTCCAGTCGTCAGGAGGCAAAGGCGCCACAAAAGGGACCCCTGGATACCCCCCTGGAGCCTTTCCTGCGTCAAATTTACCCTTTGATCAGTCAATCCTTTCGCGTTCACCATTCAATACTCTCATGGAGCAAGCCGTTGCACACCTTCCAACATCGAATAGTCCGCCATCTTCTCGCGGTACGCAATTCCCACTTTGATGTCTCGCTGTGACGTGAACCTGTGTCTGTGTTCTATAGCCCATTACAGCGAAGATGAACAAGACTGCGACGAAGGGGCTAGGGAGGAAGAAATCATCCCCAAAGACGAGCGCGTGAGTAACAGTTCCCTTCAGTCGCACCCGCCACCTACGCTCCCACCTTCACAACCTACACCTCGACCTCCTGAAAAGGTTGCGGGGATGAAAACTAGTGGTAACAGTAATAGTACGAACGTCAGTAGCGGAGGGGGAGGGGGCCAGCCACCGGAGTTTGCCGCCCTGCCGGCGTTGGCCGGCACTGTACCGAGGCATTCACCCGCACCTGTATCCGTCACCACCAACGCCGCCATGTCACCTACAAGTCGAGTGCCGCCGCCGAGCTCGAGAGCTGCCGGGAAACAACCGATGAACTACGCCAACCAGCCGACGAATCCGAACCCACCGACGACGACGACCCGATCTGCCAGAGCGGCATCAAAGCAACCTCTGTCAGCCGCAAACTACCCTCATAATCCAACTCATCATCATCCATCGCCGCCTTCTTCAAATGCCTCTGGCCCGCACAAGAACAGACAAAATGCTCCGGCCAGCACCCAGTCAGCCAAAAACAACAAAATTTGGAGCACATCTTCTACTGAAGAGAGGGAGCGCATCAAAGAGTTTTGGCTTGGTCTAGGCGAGGAGGAACGCAGGAATCTGGTCAAAGTCGAGAAGGAGGCAGTCCTGAAGAAGATGAAGGAGCAGCAGAAACACAGTTGCAGCTGTGCCGTATGTGGTCGGAAGCGGTCCGTCCCTCTCATTCATCTTTTTGTCTGAAAATTTTCCCTGACCGAGAATCTCTCCTTGCCCACCGTCAATCCCTCGTTCTGTCCTTTGGATTTTTGGTGTACGCCCTCATTTTTCGCGATCCCGATCTCCGCTTGCTCCGTTGCTTTTTGGCGCCTACCTCCTGCCTCCTTGTCGACGATCGTAACAGGAATGCGATCGAAGACGAGCTCGAGGTACTGTATGATGCTTACTACGAGGAGCTAGAACAATACGCGAACTATCAGCAGCGTTACGTTTCCTCTGGAGGTACACTTCCGCCGCCGCCTGGCCCCGGTCCATTCCCTGGCTCTGTCGAACTGGATAAGAATGGCGCAGTCGTGGGTCACCACAAGCTTCAGCCTCCGTCGTCACATCCTAATCTAAGGTCCAAGAATCCCCCAATCGCTGCCGTGCCGAATGGAAGGGGTCCGAAGGCTCAGGTCAAACACCCAGAAAGTGAGTTCGAGGACGATCAGGACGAGGACGAGTATGAGGAAGATGACGAATACGAGGCAGAGGAGGAGGAGGAGGAAGACGAGGACGAGGACGACGGTGACGGCGAGGGTGAGGACGGTGATGGTCGACAACCTCGTGTGACATCTAGGAGGACTGGTGCTCCTGCCTCCACCCGGCGCCGAACAACTGCGGATGCAAAACCAGAACGGGACAAACTGTTCAGCTTTGGGAGCAGCCTTACAGTTACTGGCAAGTCCATTTTCCCGTCCATTTCTGTGGAACTATCCCGGTTGGAACTTGTCCATCTTAACCTCTCTAGGAATAGATAATATTCTAACGGTCGCCGATGATCTGCTGAAGAACGACGGACAGAAATTCCTTGAGATGATGGAGCAGCTAGCCGATCGTCGAATGATTCGTGAAGATCGAGCGACGGCAAGCATCGAGGATGACAGCGAAGAAGACGAAGGGGATGAAGATGGGGATGACGACGAAGACGACGAGGACGATGAGGACGACGAGGAAGAAGAGGTATGTGGGAACCCTGGTCTTCATTTCACTTGATTCACGGCATCTGTCACACCCCAGCCCATGACTGAGGATCAAAAGGTTGAGGAAGGCAAGAAGATGTTCTCAATATTTGCCGCACGAATGTTCGAGCAACGCGTCCTTCAAGCATATCGAGAGCAAGTAGCGCAAGAGCGACAACTTCAGTTATTGCGAGAACTCGAGGATGAGGACAAGGCGTCGAAGGAGAAGGAAGCGAAGAAACAGAGCCAGAACCAGAAAAAGAAGGACAAGAAGAAGTAGGTCCAAACCATGTTGTTGGCATCATCTTATCTTATCTCGTTTGCAGGCAGCAAAAGTTGGCCAAGGAAGGCGAGAAGGCCGCTAAAGCCGCTGAGAAGGCCGCTGAGGATGCTCTCCTGAAGGCGAAACAGCTGGCCCTGGAGGAAGAACAGAGGAAGAAGCGGGAGGAAGAACGTGCTAAGCGCGAAGCCGCGCGCAAGGCACAGGAAGAGGAGAAGCAACGGAGGGATGAAGAACGTCGCAAACGACAAGCAGAAGAGAAGGAACGCCAGGCTGACCTAGAGCGCAAACGCAGGGAACGGGAAGAGAAGCTGAAGCAGGAGAGGAGGGAGAGGGAAGAGCGAGACCGCAAAACGAAGGAGGAACGGGAAATGAAGGAGAGAGCTGCGGCCACTGCCAAACGCGAGCAACAGGAGAAAGAGGAGCGTGAGAGGAAGGTTCGCGAGGAGAAGGAGAGGACTGAACGAGAACGTCTCGAGAAGGAGAAGGCCGAGAAGGAGAAGGAAGCTCGCGCTGCCCAACAATCTCGCAAACAGAACACCCGTCCCCCTCCCTCACCCCGCAACGCTTCTGCCTCTGGTTCGGCCCAGCGTCCCCCACAGCCTCAAACCACCCCGAAGAAGATCCTCAACAAACCAGCGCCGACAAACCTTGTTTCTCCCATCCCTGTCGCATCTCGTCAAAATTCACAACCCCGCCCCGTCATCGTTACAAACCAATCAATGCCTCAAACGCCCTCACAAACATCCAACCCCCCTACACCTGGTTATTCCCCTGGTGTCAATGGAACCCTTCCTCAACAAAACCCTCTGGTGTCTCCTCGGGTACCGTTCAACCCTGGGCAGCAATTCAACGGGTTCGGTCCTGGACCTGCGATCCCTCAGCAGGGACCTGCACCCGTCCTGGGTCCTTCAGCATTACCACGCAATTTTGGAACACCTGGACTTGACACCTCTTACCCTGCTCGTCCCATCGGCGCCCCTGCGATCATTAGTCCAGGTCCCATAGGCCCACCTCAGAAAGCGAACCCCAACCCGGCACCTTCCTCGATGCTCGCTCCCGGCTCCGGAAGGCGACAATCCATCATCGCCGACCCTGGTCCGATTGGCCCCCCACGACCCATCCAGCCCATTTCTCGTCCCACCGAACAGTCAGGGTCGGGTTCTACTTCTCCTGTTCGCCGATCACCAAGTCCAAAGGTTCTTGGGTCCTCTGCTCTCGCGACTGACGACGACGAGGTTGTGCCGACCTCACGTCGGACGATGGCTAATGGTCCCGCTTGGGGTGCTGCTCCTGTTCCTCCCCGGTCGTCTGTTGATCTTAGAGGACCATGGGGACCCCCACCGCCTGGATTTCCCATTCAACCACCTAACCTCTCTCGGCCTCCCGTTGGACCATCTCCTTGGGGAACGGGAAGTCCGAATGATCAATGGCACCCGTCAAACTTCTTCCCTCCTGGTCAATTTGTCGGACACAATCCTTCTCCACCCCCTCACCCTGGAAACTGAGGCGATCGCAATGACTCCTTGCTGCTTTTTAGGACATTTCTCCTGCTTTTTGCTGCAGTTTAATTTTACCTCCTCTTTCCCTGCCACTCATATCCTCCCTCTCTTCCGTCCCTCCCTATACATCCGTCCGTCGGTGCATTCGGGTCACCTGCCACATCATTTGTCACCACGCCCCTCCCTCTCTCCCCTTCTTCTAGTTCACACAACCATGCACACCCACATACGCCCCCACACACATCGAGTGATCACCCCCGTTTTAGCTTAAGCATAGTAGTAAGAGAGTAACAGAAGTTTGAAACGATTTAATTGTGTTTGTAACCATCCAGTGCGGCGGTGGCACCGGTTCTGTAGGCCCCAACTCGCGGATGCCCCTCACCTCTCACGCAGAGGGAAAACCGGCAAATTTCCCTTTAATAAGTACCCTGGTCAAGGGGTCTTATCCGAAGATCTGAGGCCCCTGTGTCAGGAGGTGTGAGCGAGTGTGGGAAATTTGGTAGATGCCAGTTTGTTTCCGGTTCGTGCATCTTTTGGTTCCAAACTTCCTCGACTCCTCCCCTGGCTCTCTGATCTGCTGTGTACGCTGTTCAAAGTTCTACGCTTAGCGTCAAGGTCCACCGCGATCCCTAGCCCAACCCGAGTGAACTGGTGAATCGTTCTGCATCTCTGACTGTCGGCCTCTTGTTTCTCGTCCTGGAAGCCCCTGCGTGCCGACTCTCCTGGTTCGCTGCTGTTCGATTTACGGATCTCGTCTATCGCCCTTCATGGATTCTGCCACCTCTCCTGTTGGGACCCTGTCTACGAGCCCCGCTACAGTTGCTGCATTTATATCGGCAGCCATCGCTTCAGTCACCATTGCATATGCCATCATACTGGGGATTACTCACCTTGTCAAGGCCATCCGAAACCCCGAGGTTCTCAAGGACGAGGAAGCGTGGCTCATAAACCTTCGCCAGAACGTACTGCCCGTTTTGTTCCGGTTAGAAAAACGAACTTTCCAACTATTGGACCTCTCGGGCCGAGCGACAGACAGTAACGTTGGCAATCAAGCCCCAGGCCGTCAGGCCACACGAACATCTCAGCAAGTCTCAGGCAGTCAGGCCATCGGGTCATCTCAGCAAGTCCCAAGCCGTCCGGCCCAACATTCCAGTAAGCTCCCCCGCCTTTCTGAAGCAGCTGACTTGTAAGTTTCACCCCCTACCCCCGACGATCTGAAACTTACTTCTTGTGGAGGTGCCATCACGAGGTAGCTAGGGCCCAGTTTGCAGCTAGGGAGTCTCAGCTGGTGTTTGCCTCCCGCTGTGAAGGTGTGGCTAATGCGCGTCGATCCGTCCACCAATTAAGGATAGAGGTTGATGTGAGTCCTCCCACCCAACCGTACACCCACAAGAACCTCACATCTAATGGCCGGTAGCAGCGACAACAGGAGTTGCAACGGGACTTCCAAGCAGCGACTGCCGCCGCACTGCCACATAGAATCATAATTCAATCTGCAGATGACGTAGGACGGTTTGAGCTGGAACATCAATCGTGATTGTCCCTTCCCTGCGGTTCTCCTCCTACCCCCTATTTCTCCGTTTGCATATGGACTCGTTCTGTCATCCCTTTCGTCATCCCTTATTAGACTTTGGCACGTTTAGTACAGGAACTCATCAAATCTTGTAGATGTGTACGGTATTCAAAGAATTATTAATTACAATGTGATCCAGTAAGGCTGAAGTGGTGTTCTCGCAGCCAGAAACAAATCATGTCAATTCAGCTGCAATACACCTGGTGATAACATAATCCAGGAGCACCGGGATTTTAAGTATGGAAAATGTGAGATCCGGTGACCCAATGCAAAGAGACTGGCATTAATGACAAGCACCTTGGGGGATAGAAGAATTAAAAGCCGATTTATTACAAAAGTTTGCTCGAAGCGGCAGGAGAAATCTTGCTCTTGATGAACTTGATCACATACAGAGGAAAAGCGCTAACCGCCACAATAACAGCCACTTTCCAAGCGAAGCGTACGGAGATAACAAACGAAAGGTCTGCGGAGAAATGGGAATGGAACTCAGAGGTAGAGATCAACCGTGGGGGGGAGGATTGAGAGACTCACCAAAGTACTCGGGCAGGAAAACGATACTGACGGCGTATAAAAGTAGCGTTACAATCTCCGCAATGACCATATAAACGTGCCTGGTGGAGTGCACATAGGTCAGCGAACCATTGGGATCGAACCTGAAGAACGCGTCATACCAGATAGTTATCTCCAAAGCGACCATGATGAGCTCGTTCAGCACGAGGGCGGTGAACGAGATAGAAACAATATTCAGGAACTCGTTCTCAAACAGGATCAAGGACATGATCATAATCGCCGACCCTGCATCCAATGAAACACCGAAGTAGATGAACCTCCTTACTCATGATGGGCGGATGAACTGACTGACCTTGGTACAAACTAATCTCCAACCAGGTGAAAAAGGTCTTATAGGAAAGCACCCGTCCCTGAGAGTCCACGTCAGACCAACCGAAAGGGCCGAATATCGAGTCACCCACCTTGGTCAGATCCTTGTAAAGCTCGGGGTAAAGCAACGCCAAATCTTCATTCACGTCCCTGTCCAAGACCAACGAGAAGACCGGAGCCATCGTATACACCGTCGCATACCCGACCATCAACCAACCCTGGTACAGAGCGATGGGCGCGAAATAAAAGATAGCAGAGAACACGGCCTGCATGACTGAGATGATCAACCCTCTATGGATAACGAATTGAGCGAGCTTGGCCGAGCGCCTGTACGAGTTTCGGCCGTGCCACATCAGGAGTTTGGTCAGATGGCTGAATTGTATGACGGAAAAATCAGCGGCGAGTGAAGCCTGTTTGCCCTCCTTCCCGACGATACCCACACCTGAGTTTCATCGTCAGATAAGATCGAAAAAGAGGAGAGAAGTCATTCGACTCACCAACGTCAGCAGCCTGGATCATACTTACGTCGTTTCCTCCGTCCCCAATACAGCATACGCGCTTCTGGGTATGTTTTCGGATAAGACGAGCGACATCAGCCTTCTGGGTCGGAGAACACCTGCACGCAACCAC
>Ga0307517_10012041_pt1 | contig 11932 bp, 10 predicted proteins | sample 23_EM_MG_FD_194515 | JGI IMG/M metagenome (GOLD analysis project Ga0307517, IMG submission 194515) | Populus trichocarpa ectomycorrhiza microbial communities from riparian zone in the Pacific Northwest, United States - 23_EM | ecosystem: Host-associated > Plants > Roots > Unclassified | place... | reverse complement strand
AGCAGCGTCGTCAAACAATTTGAAAACAAGTATAGAATGAGATTGTCTATCACATGAATAGTCCATAGAAAAGAACATGTATAACAAGTACGCAAAATGAAGCTCTTTTGAGGATTGTGAGGATTGTGATGATGTTTCAAAATCTGATATACTCATGAATGAGATTATTTAGTATTTAAATAGTTGCTAATCATGTGTTCATATCAATATTTCATTCTTCATAGTCCAAGAAATATATGTTTGGTGATAAAAGTCCCGATACTTGCAAAACAGTCCTTATGGTAGGATTTAAGGACACCTCAGATGATGAAATCAGTGATTTTTAAGAAGAGAAATATAATAAATGAAAAAAAGAGATTTAAATTCCAAGAACAAGAATGTTTTTCTTATTTTGGTATAATAAATATTCTAAGAGTTAAGATATGAATGCTTGGAGAGTAGAAATCATGAACCATTTACTTAAGTGGTTTAGGGGATATTTATAATCTCTAAGCTTCTCGTTTTAATATAGTGGAGGGACTGAAGAGTCATTTGGTCATGATGGAATTAATTAGAGAAAAGTCTCTTACATCTTATTAATGAGGAACAAATATTTTTTAGAGATCATTAATATGATGAAAATATGGTAGGTTCTTGAAAGATCTTTTACACATCTATAAGTATAGGAAGATGATTATTTCTGACATAAATAGTTCACGTGAATGATCTTAATACAGAACATTATGATTCTAATAGGGATCTTTAACGATCTTTAGACCAGTTGGACTTGGTGTGTAGCCAAGTATAAGGAAGACAAGTCTGGTAATGTACCAGACTCATGTTATGTTTGGGCTCAACACATAACTAAATTTAAGTATGTTGGGTCTAACAAGTCGCTAAATTCACGTTGCCTTGGGCTTAGTATAAGGCTAAGCCCAATTATAATGGGTCTGGCAACTAACCAGACCCACGTTTCCTTAAACTCGGTACATGGCTAAATCCAAATACATTGAGTCTCATAGCTGGTTAGACCCAGATTCTCTTGGGTTATCACCTTGTTATTATTTTAGGCTTTTTATTAAAGAATTGATAATATCGAGTCAAAAATACTAACTCATCAGTTATCTCCTAAATCTTTAAATGGTTTGAAAAAAGGACTTAAAAAGCCTTTTGGGAGACAATTAATTAGATTTGTCTTGACAAACCCTAAAAATATGACGCCTCCTCTTATTGACTTTAAATGTTGTCAAGGGGAGGAAAAATAATTTTTTGAAAAAAGAATTTGACTGCGTATAATCAATGTAATAAGCTTTTAGCCTTTCTAGGGTTATGATATTATGGCAATTGTTCTTCATGTATCGGTGGGAATAAGAAATGATGGCTTATATATACCTTTATTTTAATCCTATTTTTTACTTTTTAAAAAAATTTCTACACTTTTTGTAATAGGAGCCTTTAGACAAGAAGATTAAGTTTCTCTTTGTTTTGTAAAAGGATCATTTTTTAGTTAAATACATTTCACTTTTTTTTTCTTAACTTTCTTCTTTAAAATGTCTTTTAGAAATGGCAAGAAAATTATGTTTTCTAAAAAAGATTTTCGTTTCAAACTTGAAACATGAATAACTGACCAGAGACCTCCTGCCATTAGAATAGAACTTATGTCTAAGAGTGGCTCTGCTCAGTCCTTTTCTACTAAAAGAGAGAACAAGATTGTTCCTCAAGAGACTTTGAATTTTAGGGACAGCTAAGATTACCTGGACATCTCAGGATGAGGCAGAAAGCCCTTCTCATGCATATTCATCACCTTATCCAAAGCCACCAATACAAACACCACAATCACAAAGCCCACCTGGTGGGGTTCCACCTTCTCGTAGACATCCACCATCTTCTTGAGATCCACCGACTCAAACACTATCCTTTTATGGGCACTCACCACCACCTAAAGTTCCATCAGCTCAAACCCTATCATCTTATTGATATTCACCATCTTTCAGAGGTCTTCCATCGCAAACACCACCTTCTCAAGGTCCACCACCCAAATACCGTATTATTATAGGCACCTATTACCCTTTTGAGGTTCGCCTTCTGAAACAACAACATTCCAAAGGCATTCTCCTCCATCTAAGCCCACCATCTCAAACGCCATCTTTTCGAGGTCCACCAACCCAAACACCACTCCCCGTCACCTTCTCAAGGTCCACTCGTCCGAACACCACCAGCTTACATGCATTTATTAGATGTATATAATATTATATGCATACATCATACATGAACCATTTTCGGCTTCCGGGCATCTTTAGCATGTGAATTTTTTTGAACAGGTTACCTTCGGACCTGCTATTGAAACTTCATAATTTTTTTTCAACGCCCTTATCTAATCGGATTTAATAATGCATCTACTGATACTCTAGGCAAATGAAGAGGAGATACCTTCGGCTGATGACATACTTAGAATATAGATTTTTAAAATATTTTTTATTTAGAAATATATTAAAAAAAAATTAAAAAAATTATTTTTAATATCAACATATTAAAATAATTCAAAAATACAAAAAAATTAATTTAAAACTAAAAAAATAAAAAAAACAATGCCGAACAAGGCCTAAATAGCAAACCAAACTTGTATAAAGTTGAATAAATAAACAATCCTAGCAAGCATAACAAAGACGAGCGAGCTACACTTTATTCTTCACATGTTCTGTGACCATCAAGTTGTGTTAAAAGAAAAAAAGTAACAGTACTCTTTCTGATGGAATTTAGACTGATTCTTGGCGGCACCAAGCTCAAAGCGAGTCAAATAGTAAAACAAGAAAGAACTTACATGCCAACCGATATTTTATCCGTTCAGGCTTCTTTCGAACATTCCAAAAAACTGATGCTGGCAGCTCAGTTAATTCACAAACTTCATCTGATGCTTGAGCCCCAAAAAAGCCCGAGAAAATCAGAGGCCAGAACCCTAGTGCACTAGTTTGCAACAGTCATTTGGGAACTTACCATCAGAAAAATTCTGGTAAAAGGCAGGCAATCGTGCACTGCTGTATCAGTGCAGTCATTTACAGATAAAATGTATATACACGGGCATCATAATTTACGCTAGAACTCGAAAAGGAAAAACTTCTGGCCTTTGCCATTGCTATAAAACAACAGTTAGCTCCAAATTTTGGAATTTGGAAAGCTCCTGCAAACATAGCATTTTCAACAAATAACCCCGTACCCTCAACACGAGAAACATTGTAAGAGCATGTTGGCTGCAGCTCAAAGTTGAAGCAGCTTTGATGGCAACATTTTCATACCCAAATGATTCTCCTTGTAACACACTTGAAAATAAGTTCTACAACAAAGGTACACAAGGATTAGCAAAACAGAAAGCGAATGTAAAAAGAATAAAATCAACATATTAAAAGTCAGCAATTAATACCAAAACCTGTCAAGTACAGGAGGAATATAAGAACAATGAAGGAGAAGAATTTGAACTGTCATATAGAGAAACAAACTTTAAATGATCAATAAAAACTAATGGAAGAGTCAACATCTAAACTAATGCATAGTTATACAACAACTAAAAAACTTGTGTATATTTCAAGTTCTCACAATCTAAACATGTCAGTTATTACTATGCATATTTCTTGGAGGCAGCAAAACTGTTTTGTTTAAAATTCAGCCTTCGTACAAAAATAAAAAAAGTACATTTAGGGGACTACCATGTCATAAAAGCATGAGTGGTACACCAGAAAGCATGACAAAGAAAGGTGGTTCCACATCCAATAAGCGTTATAAAGGAGGCAATGGGGCACAATAGCAGGGAAATGCTGGTGGTGAAGGACAAGGTGGTTATGGATATGTTTGATGAAGGCAAGTGCAAAGTGGAGATGTTGCTTTCAGCTGTATTGATGGTAGCATGGAAAATTGATAATGATGTTGATCTTTCAGAATTGGCTCCAAGGAATGAAATGCACACTAGGAGTTCAGAGGTAATTATAATGGAGGTGGTAATGATGATGAAGTAGACAAAAAATAATAGCAGCAGTGGTAAAAAAGTGATGATGGCAGAAAGGTAAAGTCATGGTATTTATAGTGCTGGGTATTACTGAATATGGTAAATGGATTAATCATATATTTGGTCCCTATACTTTGCATTTTCTTACTGTGGCCTTTCTACTCTTTTTTATGTAGTTAGCCCCTCTCCTCTAGAAAATTTCTTAATGCAGTCCCATCCAATTTACCATTAATTCTATACATGTGTCCACTTTTTCTGACTTGTTGTCAAGAATTAGAGAGGTAAATTGGAAGGAAGTTATATAGAGGGACAACAGTAAGAAATTTTCTAGAGTAGAGGGACCAGCTAAATAGAAGAGGAGTAAAGGAGCTGCATTGAGAAAATGATGAGAGAGTAAGGACCTATGGTAAATTGGACAATAACATCGAATAAAGACTCATTTGCTTCTCAATGGTGGTGAAAACTGTTACAAGGCAATGCATCAATGTTTTTGGTAGTGTAGGTTATCATAAGATATGAGGTCACAGCTTGTTGACAGTTTGGATATTAAAGGAGTTGCTGGCAGATTTAAACATGAAACTAATATAGCTTTTGCCAGTGGTAGTAGTGGTGATACTTGAGGGACATGCTTTTGTTTGTTAATCAGCAACACTGCTATTTTTGAAAAATAAACTCTTGTTGTCCATCATAAAGAGAGACAAAAAACAGATTTTCTTTCCTGTAAAATGACACTCGGTGATTGGTGACCAGTTGTATGCTGATGTAAAGTAAAGATAGGAAGCACAAAATAATAATAATAATAATTTAAAAAAAAAAAACATAGTTCAGAAAGGAACAACAACGCCTCTCCATGGAACAGTTTAGTTGGCACATACATTGAAATGGGATTAGACATACAAGTCTACAGTTTCAAAGAATTGCTCTTCAATGTAAGCCTTTATATGAAATAGAATGTCTTTCATGAAACTGAAAATTAACCGATTGATAAAATCAGAAACCCAAAAAAGATCTAAACAAAATTCAGAAGTCACTTCATTTTCCCTGACAGCTTTGCTCTTGAAACTTCTACCCATTAAAAAGTGAAGTTTATTCTTAGCCTTCAAGCAAAGAAAATAGCAACAGAAAGATATAGTGCCACTCAAAAAGCAGCCATCAACAACAAATATACGAGTCACAAACACCCACAAGATATAAGACAATCCTGAATCCTATTATATGGCTAAAATATGAATCATTTATGCCACTACACGGCAAGCATTGGCAGAGCTACAACATAAAATAAATGGGGGCTGCACTCCTTATCCTTTCATTTATTAAAGAATAAATCAACACGGTATTATTGATAATAAAAGTAGCCCCTACATTGAATTGCTAGACCAGTCCTCCTTCCCTTATTTTCTTTTATTTTTTATTCTATTTTTCATTTAAGCGCACTACATTTTATATGAAAATTTCCTCCACATCGCTGAATCACTATATGGGCTTCTCATAGTTGGTGTATATTAGATATTACCTAATCTAATTATGTAGCTAAGCAATTTATATCATGATGGTGATGGTGAGAGAAAAAAATTATTGCAACAAAAAAATCAAATTCATAGAGAGCAATGACTAACTTTAGATGTATTTGGCATACAGAAGATCTAGCCAAATCAGTTTAATTAGAAGATTACAACTCTGTTTAAAATTATATTGTGTCCAATTTATAGAAGCATGCTCTATAACTTGTATTTACTGCAGCAATACGATTAGTAAATGATATTGATTCCTCAAATATTACAAATTAAATAATCACCTATGAGGATGTCTTTTTCCCCACACCCTTCCCTAGAAAGCTCTTTTGTCTTTCAGAAATAAACAAAGAATGGAATTTTGTTTGATAACAAAAATAATTTACCATTAAAGGAACAACCAATACATAAAAGAGAACTCATAGCATAAAACTTACGTAGAAATTGTAAGTGGTTATAGGACAGCAAAGAGCAATCATTTCACATGAACCTGAACCTTTTCTCTGCAGGCTTAAGTATTTGGAAAGAGCACATTAGGGTTTCATCAACACTCATCATTGCACCAGCATTATCAAATTCACCACAATAGTTGGGAGCTGAAAATATTGTTACAAGCTGCCTCTCTGCAAAGAATTCATATCCATCCTCAACGACCTGACAAAAGAAAAGAAAAAAGACGCATCATCGAAACTGCTCGAGTTAAAAGAATTGATAGAAGAAGCAAACTTCACCAACCTGATGGGCACGACAAACAAGGTCCATATCATTCCTCATTAAGAATTCTGCAACCTTATCAGGGCCAAATGTATATGAGACCCCCCGGTCATTCATTCCCCAGCCTTTGATATCCCTGTCAGGATCAGACCAAAGTAAATCGCACAGCAAACCAGAATCTGGAACATCAGTTGGACGAGGCAAGTTCCTAATTTGATCCAAATTTGTTAATTCAGGGGAAAGCCCACCGTGCATGCACAATATTTTGTCATCTATAAGAGCAGCAACAGGAAGACAGTTAAAACAATCTGTAAATGTCTTCCAAAGTTTCACATTGAACCGTCGTTTACATTCATCATAGAATCCATAAATTCGATTAATCGAAGCAGACTCATGGTTTCCTCTTAAAAGGAAGAAGTTCTCAGGATACTTGATTTTGTAGGCAAGCAAAAGGCATATTGTTTCCAAACTCTGCTTCCCACGGTCCACGTAATCACCTAAGAATAAATAATTGGCACTAGGAGGAAAACCTCCATATTCAAAAAGTCTCAAAAGATCTGAATATTGCCCATGAATGTCACCTGGAAATCAACGAGGAAAAGGCACAGCAGTTAACAAAACCCAGAAACAAGGATAGAAATGCAAGAGAATCATGAACATGTACTTCTTTTTATAGAATGAAGGATAAATTAGATATTTTTGCCATACTGTCTGATTTTCTGATATCTTTTGATTATTTGGGATTTTCTTTGTTATCAGTGATACTATTAGCTTGCTCCCTATTTTGATAGGACCATTCGGAAGTTTTTGGTGCACTTATATAAACAGCCATTTTAGCATTATGGAGATGCTGTTTCAACAAATGAAATTTTTGCAAAGCAACTCCTTTTCTATTCTTGTGGAGTTCAGAACCCTAGCATTTGGAGGTTTTTTTAATTTGTGCATCCTTTACGAATCTCAAGGGTTTAATCTAGTGGATTCTAGGGTTTGTCTCTTTACTCTATCACTTTTCCTGTTCTTCATCATACACTTTGTGACTTATTAAAGAGTACCTGAGGCTAACAATTATCAGTTTAGTTGAATATATTAGAGTAATAGCTTGCCAAATGAAGTGAGTTATGTAACAGCAAGGCACTTCAAACCCTCACATTTACTGTTCGTTTTTATTTGAACTGGTAACTCTCATGTTTAACTGACGTAGGACAAGGGTAAGAACAAAGATAAAAGATTGAAGAATTCTCTATAGGAGAGAGGGGTGAATTGAATAAGAGAAAGAAAAACACCCTATAGAACAGGGTGAATCTATAGGAGCGGACTGAGAAAAAGAAAACCCAGTAGTAATGGGTTGGATGAACGAAACAATTCTCCATTTAAGGTTTGATTCATCATAAGTGTCTGCTCCCAAAACGCATTGAACATGGTGCTTACATAGACACCCAAAACCTGTTAATCTAAGCCAATTGAGAACTAAGAATTCTTACAAAATATCTAATAATAATAATCCTATAAAACTTCCTAAATAAAAATATATATATATATTAAAGTGCAAACAAATTAATGAAAATCCTATATATTATACTACATCTTGTTCACAAGCTATTTTAAACACTTAAAGAAAATGCAAATGCAAATAAGGGACTGATCAAAGGCTCCATTGAAATATCCCATTTTAGGGGGTGTTTGCTTTGCATAAAATATTTTAAAAAAGGAAAAAAAACTTCTAAGACATTTTTAAACATGGAATTAATTTCACAATGTTTAATAAGTAATGATGTGAAAAATATAGAGGTAGTGAAATAAATGATGGTAGTGGTGACAGCAACAACTTCAAAGAGGTGGTGGAGGTGGTGGTGGTAACATGGTACAACTATGGTGGCATGGTGTTGGGGCTGGTAGTGTTGGCTACAGTAGCAACAATGATGTAGTGGTGGTGGTTAAAATAGTTCGATAGTATTGTGAGTTAATTATCATCTATAAAATATTTTACAAAACTTCACGACCTAAAACTATTTTCCAAAAAATAAATAAAGTTTATAAGTTGACTATAAAATATCCTACATGGACTAGTTTCCTGTAAAATATTTTAAGCAAAAGAAACACTCCCTTAATGTCCACACAACAATTACACTAGCACATGCCAACCAACTAGCAACATCAACCTATAAATGCTAAGAGGCTTACTTAGAAAGATTGCAAACCGCCATTTTCAGCTTGGTCTAATCAACTAGAAGTCCAAACTTCAAACTAAAATTGCTTGTGCTATTTATATGTAAGGATCAACAAAATATTTAGACCGGCTAGTCAAATTAAGATTGAGAGTATCACTTAAGTTTCTAAGCATAGAATGCCAACCATTGCTTATTTTTAAGTGAACAAAACTTTTCACTTAGAGTAAAAGAGGTTTTCATTCAAGTATTGTGGAAGGGGTTTGAATCTAGAGATGCAAGATAAGCATCCAGGATAAATGTCCATGTAGTGTGAATTCTACAGGCCAAACCTTAACAAGAACAAGCTCAGCCAAAAATTGCTAAACCTGACATGGAATTCTAGAACCAAAAACAGCTGTAAGGTACATATGAATGCTTATGTTTTGTTGAAAACATATTTGATGTTAAGGTGCTGCTAGTTTAAGAAATTATGCATTCCATGCACAAACTCTCTTGATACGACCAGTCCAAAAAAAGCTTCTCAAACAGGTACTAAAGCATGAAATCCCAAATCTATCATCGCTACAAAACATAGAATATCAAGCAAACTAACCAAGTCTTGTCTCATTCTATACACTTAATACTTATGCATATTATGAAATTAGCTAATACTGTCCTAGCAATTTTGAGACAATTAAAATATAAAAATATTAAATTATGACAGATTACAAAAAAAGGAAATATCCAGCAAACAACTTCAGGATAGATTACTATTTTTGGATTCTCAAATGAAAAAAACATGACTATGTGTCTACTTTTTACAATGATGCATTGGGCAAATACTCGGACACCAGGCATCATGAGGCCTCTTGGTTGTCTAGACAAATGCTTTAACCTTGGAGGGTCTTTTTCTGTTCAAATGCAATTGATCCAAAGAAAGCATAAGTTGTTTGTGAACAGACAAGCTCATCCAGCTTAATCCATGACCACCCAAGTTCACCATAACAATATACAAACAACCAAACCATAGATAGATTTTATTCATTATGAAATCAATTTCACATAAACTTAATAAATATGAACCCTTTAGTGCATCCTCATGAAGCATGGACACAAATATGGAATACCAGTATGGCATGATATGGATATGGAGATATGAAAATTCTTAAAAATTTAGTATATGATTCATGAGGGATATGTTAAATTTTTAAATATTTTATGTAGCATACGAAAATCTTATTTTAACAAGAAATAAAGAAAAACATCCTAGTATCTTCCATGTATCCAAAATTGAATTTATTGTTTTATTATTTTTCTCCATATACCCACATCTCTGACATGTATCAGGCCATATCCGGTTGATATATGATGAAGACCAATATGGCTACAGGATCATTTTTTAAGGATCAATGCTTCCTAGATCCCAACCATATGGACACACTTTCAAACGACTTAACCAAGTGAAACTGGTTTCACTAGCTCATACAGAACTGGTTATTTGGTTTTCCTCTTTTCGGAAGTGAATAGATATTTCTTCCATCCTACCCTTCAATCTCCCTTATTCTTTCTTTATATAATTTTCTTCAAGTCCTTCATACCCAGAACTAATAATCAATAAGCTAACATCTTGAACAAGATAAGAAAAGGAGAAACACATTGCTCAATTATAGTCCACCAAAGATTATGCTTCTAGTTGCTGCTCTTCAGTCTTGAAGCGCCTAGGAAGAGAATTCCAAGCAATCTTATCTACCAAATTCTGAAATAAGAAAAAGGGTGCTTTCGGTCTCAGACCAAGACCAAGACTTTAAGAAAAATGGAGCGATCTAGAATAGATATTTCTTCCGCTCCACAGCTCCGCGTCCACCAATTATCAGTCTTCACATCAATTACCATATCCAAGATTTTGGCTTCTGTATCAAACGACAAATAGGGTAAAATAGATCCCCTAAATAAATTGCTTGAACCAATAATCCTTCCAGCCAGCATTAAATTAATATTCCCAAATATTGATTTTTTCCCCATCAATCTAGATTCGTCCAGTTTAATCCAAACAAAGAAAAAAGAAGAAAAGAAAAGAAAAATGATTGTATAAGTCTTCACCTATATGTAATAAAGAATGGAATGAATCCAGCAAAAAACCACGCAGTGTTTCTTAGTGAATAATAGTAAGAGGAAAAGATGAGGGAGGTTTACCACAGATCTTAATGGGGGCTTCGAGCTCGAGAAGATTGGGTTGTTGAAGAAAGATTTCTTTGGCAACAGCACAGAGTTGACGGATCTCATTTTCGCTAAGTTGAACCTGCGGTTGTTTGGCTAACCTTGTTTGCCTCGATTCTAACAAACGACTTATTATGCTATCTAAAAGACCAGCCTCCATTGTTGTTCCCTCCTTCCTCTGCTGCTTTCCTTCCTCTTGCATTATAACAAACAAAATCTACTCGTATATCTCCAAGCTCGATTTCCCTCTCTCAAATCATCAATAAAAAGAAAACTTCTTTTTTATTTTCTTTTCTTTTTGGCGATTGTGAATGTCGTGTATGTATTGGTAGAGTGGAAAGGAGACGACGGTAACAACAAAATGTATGCTTTTTATTTATCATATAATAATAATAATAACATTTTTACAACTAATGCCATTAACCCTGATTTGACACGACGAATCCATTCGCTAACTTGTTCATTTGTTACCTAATCTAGGTTAGGTTTTTTAATAATTTTGATGAGAGAGGATTGTACTAATTCAGTGTTTGGAGTATGGTATATATTATTTTTAAAATTTATTTTTATTTTAAAAATATTAAAATAATATTTTTTATTTTTAAAATTTATTTTTGATATTAATACATCAAAATAATAAAAAAAAAATTAATTCAAAATAAAAAATTAAAATTTTTACAAAAAAAACAAATTCAACTCTAATATTTTAGTAAGTAAACTTATAATTTGGTAAACCAGACAAGAATGAGTGAAATTTTATTTGATTTTATTAAAAAAATTAAAGTAATATTTTTTTAATTTTTTTAATTAAAAAATATTATTTTAAATTTACTATCAACTCATGTGACTAACCTTAAACCGGGTTAGATATGAGATGTATACTCTAAGATGTAAATACGTGCTGCCGAATACTATAACTTTAATGTTATGAAGAAAAATAAAATAAAGAAAATGTAAGGGGGCAGGTGGGTCCGGCTGGATAATAAAATTCCTCGGACGGTTGGATGTTGGATCCACCGTTGCGAATTTGCCCATGCAAGTGGGTTCCTTTTTTATTGGCGGTCGTTGGGAAAATGCGAACCAATCTTGGTTTCCTTTCCAGCAAAACCGTTTCTTACCGGTGTGTTTAAGGATTTATTTCTGGTTATTTTTTAAAATAACTTTTATTTAAAAATATATTAAAAATATATTTTTTTATTTTTAAAAAATTATTTTTGATATTAATATATAATTTAAAAATATTAAAAAAAATATTAATTTTAATTTTAAAATATTTTTAAAATACAAAAACAAATGCAACAGCAAGTCCAAATATTAACATTTCCACGTGAGCACTTGTAATTGGATTGACCATCTAGAAACCATGC
>Ga0307517_10012040_pt1 | contig 11933 bp, 8 predicted proteins | sample 23_EM_MG_FD_194515 | JGI IMG/M metagenome (GOLD analysis project Ga0307517, IMG submission 194515) | Populus trichocarpa ectomycorrhiza microbial communities from riparian zone in the Pacific Northwest, United States - 23_EM | ecosystem: Host-associated > Plants > Roots > Unclassified | place... | reverse complement strand
TTTGTAAAGTAGACCAATCAACTTCAAGTGAGGCTAACCTATTCAAATTTGTCATAACTTGTAAGCCATAGTATTTAGGTGCTGTAATTGAAAATCCTGCATCACAGAGGCTATGATGCACCAGTAAGGAACCCTGAACAGCATTTTGCAGGATGCGAAGCAAATTGTACCACAAATATTTTCAATGACAAAACATGAACAAATAACCGTCGAAATATTTAAGACAAATTGTTCATAGCTACAGATATATCATCCATGGTCATGAAGCTGTGTTCTTGCAGGCTGAAAGATAATTCGTGTCCAACTCTAATGTACGTAGAGAAACAGAGCACCAACAAGTTTTGGCTGGTTTGGAGAATGATCAGACATGTACTGAAAGAGTTTCATTACAAGCTTCTTCTTCTTTCTTTTTTAACACACGTAAAACTTTACATTGAGGATTCACCGACTATTTCTCATGACAACTTGGTGTCAAATGAGCACCAACACATACTTGATCTCCACCCAAAAAGGAAAAATAAAAACAAAGGTGGAAAACCGGATAAGAAAAGGAATAAAGTAAATAGTTAAGGACTCCAAAGATTAAAATGAAGTCTACCAGCACAGCGTTGAGATGCTGCAAGTTTTTCTTCTAATTCCAAACGATTCACCATTATATGTAGACCAGAGATAGAGTCCATTCTTGCATGGCAAGTTCTACTCAAAGCAAGAATCTTGAAATCCTTCTCGTTGCTTTGGTGTGCTCATCGACCTTGCCTTTAACTTTGCAGATTGCGTTGCAGCCATGTAAGTAGGAAAAACTGGGGAGTTTGGCAAGGAATTACCATCTCCAGCCAAACTTGGTCGCATGCTGCCAAATGATCTTCTGGGGAAGGACACAGGTGTATTCAACCCTTCTATAAAATCTTGTTTTCGGGTACTTCTGGTCTTAACTTGTGCTGGGCTGAATATATCACCAGTAAACAAATTAGAGATGGCAGCTGATTTCAAATTCTCCATCCTTTCTCTATTATAGGCCTCTTTGTTCGGCCACTGTTTTATCTGGTGACTCTGTCTACCGCTTTCCTTGGCGAGTTGCGATTCTTCGAACAGACCATTTCCTCTCTCCTGAAAGAAAAATTATGTTGCAGAATCTGAACATAACAAGAAAAGGACTAATGCTTAATTTGGTTGTCAATAGATTGAATAACTCTATTTCTTTCTTTCTTTTTTTCATTTCCCTATTGTAAGCAGTAACTACAGAGAGTGCAACTGGAAAGGGAATTTAAGATTAAGTTACCCGGTTGGAAAATGAGTATTTCATCATTCGCTCTCTTTTGATGTTAGCCTCTTGCTTTTTTAACAACAGAGCTTCCACGTCTTCCTTCGAACGCAAGCTAAAATTCCAACTCTTTTGGCTGTTAAATACAAGCTGCCCAATGAAAAAATGTTGAAATGAATCAAATTGAGCAGCAGAATTCAGCATCCTACACAAATTTGAATGTGCAGGCTCGTTCATGTCAATCAGGTATTAGATTTTACCATATGATCTGTTTGAGTTTCTCTTTTATCGTTCCTCCCCTGAACAGACAAAATCAAGGATATTGTTAATCACATGAAGCTCAGTCAAAGATCATGTTTTTCATTCTCCAAAGAGAGAAAATATCCTAGACATAACAGAAAATAAAATGGCTTCTTAAAAATCATTTTCTTGTCTGTAGATTCTCATTCTTTCTTTAATTTTCTTTTGAATACGCTCTAACAAGCATGAGCCACAGGAAACATAAGAACTTTATTCAAATAATCCTTCATACCTTATGTTCTTTCTCAACCACCTCCTTTGACTTGAGGAGCTGCAAGATCATCTCTCGTACCTTAGTTTCCTTCTCTTGCACCTCTTTCCTTGACTTGACAACATGTTTATTTTCACCGCTTTTACAAAATCCATCTGCAGTAATGCCTTTTGCCTGGACTTCTGACATCATTTTTGCATTTGATGGAAAATGTTTCAATTTGATGAGTGCTTGGCGTCTAACAACTTGTCCACGAACAATGGCTTGAAGCTTCACCAATCCCTTCAGTGCTCGTAAGGCTTTTCTTGCCTGTTTCAATCCCATTGAAAACCCAAATCAGGCAGTGAGGCATGTTTTTTTAGCAGAGCCAATAGTTTGACAAATTTCTGGTTTTATAATCAGGTTACACAACTTGCTTAATCCACACTCTGCCAAAACTTTTTGAGCTTAAATTTGATTCATAAGAAAAAAAATATAGCATCTTTCTTTACAGAAGTTCAGACCAAAATAGTAGCAAAGTTCTCAGAATACGCTGCTGAAAGTGCTGTTTAATGTTTATTAATGTAATGAGTGAACTACGAGAGGTATAATATGAATTTTTCCTTGTTACACTTAGAAGTTTTCAAATGATGAAATCATTCTCTGCGCAACATTGTAATATACTTGCGGAAGATTATTTCCTCATGGGACAACTTTAGAGTTTAAACCGCGACTGGAATTTTCTCATCTACTCGATCAAAATCTCATCCATCTTGCATGCACAAATCATAAAATTGATCTCACGTGAAGTACAAATTAAAGGGGATTAAATTCGACGGTTAGAGAAATAGCAGTCTATCTTGAATGCAGTGTCAACAACAACTTATACGAACTCAAGAAGTTTTAACAAGATATAGCATAACCCACAAAAACCAAGATGAAAAACTAATTAAAGAGTTATGTCGCAAAATAAAACTCGGATTTCAGAGAGCTCACAAGATATGCACGGAAAGCGCTTTGTATTTTAATGGCAGCCAAAGTTTCCACTCCTTTGGCGAGATGATGGGAAGGATGTGAGGCACCTGTGAGCCGGACAACCTCAGCTGCAGCATGAGCAGCGGCAACAGCAGCATCAGCTGCAGCTGCTGTTGCAAGGGCAACAGTCAAAGCATACTTTTTTTGTGTTTCTGATGCTTCACTGACTGTTCTCACTTCTCTTCTCTGTGGTGCTGGAAGTGCAAGGCATTGTTTGACCTTGAGCCCTCCAAGAACCCATTTCCACCTCTTTGATTTCTGAATCGGTTAAAATTAAGCAGAAAATTTAACCAGAAAGAAATGCAAGATCTCAGTTAAAGAAACAAAAAGATTCCTTGAAACATCAACCTTTTCTGCTTTTGGTTTTTGCTCAGAGACAAATAGCCTCCTCACCCAACCAAACCAGCTCTTCTTCCTTGCCATTGAAGATATATGAAATCAATCACTTTGACAAAACTCAATGAACACCATCATATTTTCTTCAAGTACACCTAAAATTTCCACACAAAAAAAACCATAAACCCTTGACCAAATTTATAAAGAACTGTCAGTAGTGACATCCCTAGCAGGAAAAGTTAGGGAAGATAGGGGAAAAAAGAAAAGAGAACATAAATTATTTCAAGGAAATGCCCTAAGAAACAAAGCCAATACATCCATTTCCAGCCTCACCTTTCCGGACACATTAACATCAAATTCAGTAACTTCCCTTCTTTTTATTTTTACTTTTCTCAGTTGATAATTACAATTGAAGACTAAAAAACAATATCTTGAACAAATTCTGGAAGCTGCTACATCCAACTATGAAAGGCAAAAGCATCGAGAACTGGTAGAAACAAAAAGAAAAGAAAAAACATACACTGGTGCCAAAAATCTTACCTCTTAGAGCATTATCAAAAATATAAGAAAACCATTGGAAAAACAAGATTGAATCTCGAAACCTTATGGAAAGTTCAAGATTTCCTTACTTCGTGATGTTAAAAAAAACAAATGGAAGCAAAGTTCCAATGGCGTTTTTCTTCTTTGTTGAAGTTGCTGTTTTCAAGGGTTTATCGTAATCATTAGCTAAGTAAGAAAAGTGACGCATAATTACGAGATTCTGAATTTATTTTCAGAAATTACTATTTCAAATCTTATAAATTTAAAAATTATTAAAAATTTATATGGTTATTAATTTAAATTTTATAAAATTAATTGAAATAAATACATACTAACTGAAAACTCACATTAATTTAAAAATAAAAAAATGATGCAGAGGAAGCACAAAGAAAAGACAAAACTCTATTATAATCCTTTTTTAAAAGGTTTACGGTACAATTGTAAGAAAGTTCAGGATTTTCATTAAATTTTAAAAATTTTATTTTAAGATTAATTTTTAAATATTTTAAGATTATTTTGATGTAATGTATTAAAAAAAATTTTAAAAAAAATAATATATTTTCAAGTGAAAAACACTTTAAAAAACATTTATCATACTTCTAAACATACCTATATATATCTTGCAAAATAAATCCAAAAACTAACCATATTTGTTACTTTTTGGATAAATCATAAAATTAGTATAGTTATTTTTAAATTTAGATAGAATAATATTCTTCAAAAAAGTTTTAGCGATATGATATGTTTTTATATAATGTTATTAAGAATCAAGATATTTAAATGATATTATATTTTATAACCGTAACATTTAAATTTATATTATAATTATAATTATAATAAAATTTTAATTAATGTCGTGAATGATAACTACTGCATCAATTATAATTTTGTATGATCCGAATCTATCAATTAATTGGTTGAGCCTTATTCATGTAAATAATCTTGCGTGAGTACTTCTCAGAGTAGGTAGGAATATTGGTAATTGTTGACAAGGAATATACAATTATATTGCCATTTATTTTATTTATTTGTGTTTCAATCAGGCATGTGCTCCATACAGTGTTGATTAGACTAAGAAGAGGATGTTGCTATGTTATAATCCAGCGATGATCGTGAGCTGTTTGGGATTCTGATAATGATAATAACTTAAATATTTTTTATTTAAAAATATATTAAAATAATATTTTTTTATTTTTTAAAAATTATTTTTAAAATCAGTATATTAAAACAATCGAAAAACATAAAAAAAATTAAAATTTAAAGAAACGCGATTTCAACCACGTTCCCAAACACGACAAAATGCAAGCCTTCAATTAGTTTTTTGTTTTTCTTAATTTCCTCTACAGATGCACATCCTCTTCAATATTTAGTACTGTGATTTTCTCAGCATGTGGACTTGGAACAATGGCTCCTTGGACTTCAGCATGCTCATTGAACTCTAGGATCTCAATTTTTGAAGCTGTTTTCTTCTTTTTCTACTTAATGAAGAAGAAGAACCACTGAGAGGAGTGCAAGAAAGAATGGACCAGCAAGTGAGACAAAGACAACAGTTATAACAGTTGAATGATGTCCTGGTGTTAGTAGTGGAGGTGGAATAACACGAGGGGGAGAAGGTGGAGGAATGTGACGGGGGTGGTGGTGGTGCATGGAATGGATGATTAGGTGGTGTTGCTGGGACTATGAATAAGGATGATCGATGGTTGTGGTGGTGTAATTGGATGATGTGGTGGAGGAACTTTTGGAGAGGAGGGTGTAATGTGTGATGAAGTTTTTTTTTTTTTTTTAGTTTAACGTGGGTGTCCGGGTCAGCTTGCGCGCACCTCGATTTAATTGGTCAGCTGGTTGTTTGAACCACCCGACTAGTTCACAAAATATAATTAATATTGTAGTTATAAAAATATAACGGTTATAAAATACGATATTATTTAAATATCACAATTCTAAATCGTAACATGCAAATAAATATGTTATTTCATCAAAAAAAAAATTATTATCAAGTTAATTCATCATTTATTTTAATTTTATGGTTGCCCAATTTGTCCTTATTTTTTTGGATCTATTTTAGAGAGAAAGACAAATATAAAAAGAAAAGAGAAAATAAAATTCATTACTCACAAAAAGTAATAAAAATATCTCACATGGTATTTCTCTCTTCTATTTCTATCTATTTTTTTTTTAATGGGTCAGAGAGTAACTAATAGAAAAATACAAATATTTTTTTTGTTTTAAATTATTTTTTTATGATTTTGAATTATTTTGATGTGTTAATATTAAAAATAAATTTTTAAAACTAAAAAAATATTATTTTAATAAATTTTCAAATAAAAATATTTTAAAAAACTGCTTAATCCTGTAATCTTAAGTAGTTGTGCGAGAAAAAAAAAAAAGAAATTGGAGAGAAATGAAAGGAAGAAAAGTAGGAGGCAAGCTAGAAAAGAGTCAAATTGAGGTACGGAAATCAATTGGTTCTGTTAAATGTCAGAGAGTGAGGAGACAGACATTTAACGTAAAGCACATCCGTCATCTTGACTGATAGATTATTTGTCTCGTAATTGACTAAACCGTACACTGCTTTTCTGACGTTAGAAAATCCACAGATTTTGCCTTCATTTACTATAGTTATGCCCGCCTGGTCTTGCACGAGCAAATAGCAAAAACAAGCGGCTTCTTGCTCTTGTCGGTCGAAATGTGTTTTTAAAAAGTTTTAAAATATTTTTTAATTTTAAATTATTTTAATATGCTGATACAGAAAATAAACTCTACCACATTATTTTTCTCACTTTTCATTTTAGATCACAAATATATATTATTTAATTTTTTTAATTTAAAAATGATTTTATTTATATTGGGATCCCCTCTTGCATATATTTTTTTCAACATTCTAAAGACTTCATTTTTTTATTACTTTTTATACATGTAAAACTTCACCTCTTAATCTATACTCTTCAATATCTTTCCTTTAAATTTTTTTATTCATGCCAAATACAATCTAGTATGCGTTTGATATTGTGATGTATAATATTTTTTATTTAAAGTACCTTTCAATTAAAAATACATATATTTCTAGATTTTTTTTATTTTTAATATTAATATATCAAAAAAATTTTAAAAAACAAATTTGTTGTTTTTTAAAGTAAACAACAATTTAAAGAAAAAAAACACTAATTTAAGAAGTCACAACATAATGGATGCGAGTAATTAATGAATTAATAAAGAAGGGATGCTCAATTTTTCTAGGTCATAGCACTATAGCTCCTGTACACTCAATTTAACTCATTTCTGCCGGCCGTCCTTGTGTATATATATGCCATCATAAGCAGTATGCCATCGAAAGCATAGCCAGAACCTTTTGATTTCTTGCAGAGGGCTGAGCTAATCGAATCCATGGGCATGTCCTCCAAGTTCTTGCCTGCCAAAATCCAATGGAGTACGGACCCATTTGTCTCTATCAAAAAAGTTGAGGTACAAATTGGCTTTATCTGAGTTTCGAGTCTCGACAATTCTAGCCATACACTGCTATGATCCCTAGTCCCTGCTGGGAAAGACGACGATACCTGCTAGTTGAAATCCATGTGGAAAGGCATTTACATTGATGGATTTCTTCAACTATGGTGCCTTGAAAGAAAACTATGGAACATAATTATCCAGATTACTTGAATAATCACAAAGTGCAACTAAAACAATTAATTACAGGATAAAGAAAGCATAACATGCTTTGGAGTATTTTAATTATTTAATCAATTTGCCCAATCACATCATCATTGAGACATCAAACAATGTCAATGTTAAATTGATTCTTTGATTGAGCATTCTTGTGATAATTGGCGGGATTGTTTGAAAGTATGGTAGAGGTTGTGTTACAAGGTGTTTTTTTCTCGGAAATACATTAATATAATGTTTTATATATATATAAATTTATTCTTGATATTAAGACATCACAACGATAAAAAAACATCAAAAATAAAGTAATTTTGAACGCAAAAAAATCAAATTTGAGAAAACAGCTTCTTAACCGCACTGTCAAACGCCCTGAAACCCCTAAAAGACAAGGCGATTAGCAATTGGGCCGAGCTTCCAAGTCCTCCACAAGATCTTGAGCTGAGCAAGCCGATCAAAATGGGAATGCAAAATTCTGATTCTTTCTCAAGCCCATATAATTGTGAGCAGAATTGCAAAGTGGGTCATTCAAGATCAAATTCTGGCTCAAATGGGCGGTTAGCGTAAAGATTGTATTATGGTGATACGAGCGGCCTCTCAGTTGTAGTTTTGGATTAGATTTTGGTAACGCCCAACACGTAAACCAAAAGGAAAGCAAATAAAAAAAAACCCAAAAAAGTTAAAAATATATTGAATTGTTTTATGGGTTTTTATAAAATAAGAAATCGAAGGATAAGAACTCAAGGTAGAACATGTTTGACGTGGTTTTTGAAAAATAACTTTAACTTAGATTTATAATAAAAAAATATTATTCATAAATAATTTATATAAAAAAAGAGTTAGTCTTTTGTGCATGATAGAACTGAATCCCATTTGGGAGCAAGGGCACAAAGTCCGGCTCAAAAACAAATAAATGAAATCATGGATAGAGTATATGATCAAATGGATGAAAAGACTTCATTGATAAATTATAGAGCTTAAAGATACCCAGTTGAAATTAAAAAATTAAAAAATAAATTCTGTACTCAAAATTGAAACTGTCAAAGAACCATCTCAACCCAATAGCTTAAGCTGTTAGGTGAGGTCCGAGGATATGATTTATATTATTCTCTAACACACCCCCTCAAGTGAGGGCCCTTTAGGCTTGAAACTTGCACAGACCCACATTAGCTTGTGCTTAATTTTTATCAAATAAATGGGGATGGTGAGATTCGAACTCGTGACCGCTTGGTCTGATACCATGTCAAAGAACCATCTCAACCCAATAGCTTAAGCTGTTAGGTGAGGTCCGAGGATATGATTTATATTATTCTCTAACAGAAACCAACTATACAGATGGAAAGCATTTTTAAGCTTCTTTGTCATTGCGGCCACCACGCTGTATGTTTTGATATGCTAATATAAAAAATAATTTTTAAAATATTATATATTTTTATTAAAAAATAGTTGACTAGTGATTCCTTTTCATTTCCAAAAATTCTTATACGGTGATGGGAGATGCTAACGTGAGCACCAGCATGTGCTGGAATGATATGCTTGACAAGCCTTTTCCATGTCTAGACGCGTTCATCCATTTTGACTAGTCTACACTTCTACCATATTGCGTTTAGGGTTGAATTTCTTTTAATAAAGAGGTGGGGAAAAGAGCATTACCACCATTACACACAAGTTGATAACAGGAGGTTTTTTCGTCTCCATTGACAGTAGTATTACAGAGGTAACCTGTCAAGGACTCAAGATAATTTGGCTGTGTTCATTTCCATCTTCCATCCTTATCCATGACTTGATGTAGAAGGGCTGGTCATTAATCTCCAGAATTCTAGCTCCTCTAGGCCAATTTCCATAGCCACCATAACCAGTATGCCTAGCATAACATAGCCAAAGTTTCTTGTAGGGGCAGCACCAGTCCAATCCATGGTTGTGTCCTGCAAATACTGCCTGCCACAATCCAAAGAAGTACGATCAATAGGGACCCCCATTTGGCTTTGTCAAAATTTAAAGCAGATGGACAACTTTATTTGAGCTTCAACTTCCACAAAACTTATCCACAGGTAGCACGTCCTCTATCTGGTCCCCCTGCCATGAAGACTTCTTTATTGGGTTGTCAAAACTCGTTGGAACTGTAAGTTATTTGTTCAATAACCTTCCTTCAACTTTTGAAGAAAGACTATAGAACACAATGCTCCAGAGTTACTCCATTATCCTAAATTTTCAAACTTCCACAATGGCTTGGAAGTGTGAGTTAATTTTAAGCATTAAACATTGTTTCTTGAGCAGGACCTCACCTTGACAGAAGACCGTTTAACTAGCATGTCCATGATACCCAATTCAGCTTCTTGAGCAGCAACTTTTTCTTTGTTCATGGAACCAACACAAGGCTTGTGGATCCTTAACCTGGGGGCCACATTCTTGTAAGCTTTGCTTGGTATATGCCAAAAGATAACCTCAGGAACCCTGTTAAAAAAGGGGAAAAAAAAGATAACCCTGTTAACCCCCATTATATGAAATTCCCAGTTTGTTCCATATAATTTTAGGCCAGCATTGTTTCACATCCCGCGCATTAAAATCAATAGGGACCCCATTTGGCTTTATCACTTTTACTTATGATGTGGGGTATATATGTGATCTTTCGGATCTACCACGACTAATCCTCCTCTGCTTGGCTACTGGCCACGCTAGAACAAGGCAGGCCATAGCCCCAGGAGTCCAACTCACTTATGTTGAAATATGACTAGTACCTTGAATCAGGGTTGATCTCCTCAGATACATGCTGGAACCATTCTGCTTGAGCATTTGAAATAACTTCAGGATAGGATCCGCCACCAGAGTCTAGGAAATACATGAACAGAACTGGTGACTCTGGATCATCTGATGATGAGAGCTGGAGGACATAGTTGGATATACTTGGCCACAAATCTTTCGGGCCATTTTTAGACAACGTTAGGAGATTATGCTCAATCTCCTTTTTCATTAGCTCTATCCGTTGTGTGCCTCTAAAGCTACAGTAGCTTTCCCCTGGAACGGAAATTGTACCCCTAAGTAAGAAAAGCTAACATCAATCTCGCTAAAAAGAAACAGCAACAAACATACTAGCCCATTGCCATACACCAGCTCAAAGAAAGACTCTCAATCTCAAAAGGAAAAGGAAAAGGAACAATAATCGTGGGAAACAGGAACTACAAAGTTAAAAACAGGCTTAATGGGCTATCAAGAAATTATTAATTATTCCATTTCCATAGCTTGGAGGTTAAAACTCTCCAGTCTCACCTGAGCATGATGATGCGTTAGGTGCAGGGCAATTAATAGGAGGAATTCCAGGAGAAGAAAACCACTCCATTGGCCACTCAAATGGTGCATCATCGTGATTACCAAAGATACTAGCCCATGGTATGCCCCTTGCCCTCGTTGGAGATATTGCTTTATCCCAATACAAGCTTGCGTTTGCAATCGGTATGTTGTTTGCCGTTATTACATCCCCGAGATATATCACAAAATCTGCTAAATGCTCGTATTATATCAGCTATAATTCAAATTTAAGAAAAAATAGAACATATTAATTACATTGTGACAAGAAAATTACTAAATTAATTAGCCTATTTGTGTGGTAATTCTGATTGACTCTTAAACAAGTTATGCCAACCATTATATTCAAGAAAAAAAAAATTAATTCTAGGCAAGATCATAACATGGAAAAAAGTGGGATTTTATAACACACCCAGTGTATATCAAATGTTGGATATATTACTAACAATTATATTATTATTATTATTAAGCAACAATGCATGCTTACATTTGTCTTTGTACCCGGCCTAGGATCCAACCCGGCTAAGAATCCGCTGACATGTTAATCTCAAAATGATTTAAATTAAAATTTACCCTATTTATTACTTGTTTGAGGTTGCAATTTTACATATATTTAATTACGTTTTAAAGATATATTTATTTTAAAAGATATTAAATTAATAATTTTTAATAATTTTAATATGTTGATATTAAAAATAAAAAAATTATTTTGATGTATTTTTTAAAAACATAATTTTAAAAAATATATTATACCACAATACTAAACACTCACTACCAAATAATAATATATTAATCTCTTAAAATAATTTAAATTAAAATTTACTCTATTAAATCTAGTTTGAATTTAGTGTTTGTTTGATATTATATTTCTAGTTATATTTGGATTCATTTTAAAAATATTTTTTTATAAAAAATATATCAAATTAATATATTTTAATATACCAATATAAAAATAATAATTTTAATACATTTATAAATAAATAAAAAAACACATGACACCAAATGACTGAACAATCACTATCTCTATCTAAACTGATGGAGTATCAAGTTAACCAATGGACGGCTGAATTTAAAAGCTATTCTAGCCACATTTCAAAAGAGAATAAGGCCATGTTTGTTTCCCGGAATTCATTTTCCGGGAAACCACTTTCCAAATTTTCCTGTGTTTGTTTGCCATTAGGAAAGTTGGTCAACGGAAAACACTTTCCGGTCAACGGAAACACTTTTCGGTCAACGGAAAACACTTTCCGGTCAAAGAAAAATTTGGTTTGATTTCTAGGAAAGTGTTTTCCTTTTTGGCTGTGTTTGTTT
>Ga0307517_10012037_pt1 | contig 11936 bp, 13 predicted proteins | sample 23_EM_MG_FD_194515 | JGI IMG/M metagenome (GOLD analysis project Ga0307517, IMG submission 194515) | Populus trichocarpa ectomycorrhiza microbial communities from riparian zone in the Pacific Northwest, United States - 23_EM | ecosystem: Host-associated > Plants > Roots > Unclassified | place... | reverse complement strand
AAGCTGCACGTCTTGAAGGCCGTAAAGCTGCAATGTGTTATCGATTGTGGGGACGTCGGATCGCCGGCGGAATAGATACCACAAATTTGATAAAGTTTCGCAGGAAGTCAGCATCTCAAGCTATGTCGGTATGTAGCGAAGCCCTAAAAGAGAAAGATAAATCTGATTTCGATTGGGCGGCGGACAAGGTCCTTCGAGCAATGACCGACGAACTTCGCGAAAACACGGATCGATTCGTGCCAGAACGGCCGCACAACGCATTCGATTAGCTAACTCCGTAAGGAGTATTCTATTCCGGCGGCAATTCCTTGATCGCGGCGTCGGCGGCGTCGTTGCCGGTTTCCGCCATTAGCCCGTGCTTCATCATCATCGGCACGTTGGCGAAGGCGAACAGCATCGTTAGCGGGATCGCCCCCCACAGCTTGAACCCGGCCCAGAAGGTGATCGAGTCACCGGCATTGGGAGCGGTCGTCCGCCATACGATCTCGTTGAGCGCGGCCATGAACAGGAAGAAGATCGCCCAGTTGCGGGTGACCTTGCGCCATCCTTCGGCGCTCAGGCCCGGATACGCCGTGCGGAGCAATTGTTCGAGCAAGGGCCGGCCGGTCAGCAGGCCGAACGCCAGCGTGCCGGAGAACAGCAGATACACGAAGGTCGGCTTCATCTTGATGAAGCTCGGGTCGTGGAAGTAGACCGTCAGCCCGCCGAACACCACGACCAGCACGCCCGAAATCCACAGCATCGGCGATATCGAGCCAAGCTTGATTTGCGACACCACCATCGCGATCACCGTCGCGACCATGAACGCCGTCGTCGCTACGAGCACGCGCGCGATGACGATCGCCTTCATCTGCTCCATGCCGTCGAGGCCGTGCGTGACGCCGGCGACAAGCTTCATCAGCGGCGCATTGGGGGCGAAGAAGGTGATCGCGACGAACACCAGCAGCGGGGCGTAGTCGATCGCGAGCCTGAGGCCCGCGCTCTCTTTCTTGTTGGTCATTTGAGCAGTTCCTCGACCCCGGCGATGATCCGCGCAACTTCTTTCGGGGCGAACGGGCGAAGGTCGTCTATCTTCTCGCCGACGCCGATCGCGTGGATGGGCAGGCCGAATTGTTCGGCAGCCGCGACCAGCACGCCGCCGCGCGCGGTGCCGTCGAGCTTGGTCATGACGAGCCCGGTGACGCCGGCGACTTCCTTGAACACCTCGATCTGACTGAGCGCATTCTGGCCGGTGGTCGCGTCGAGCACGAGCACGACGTCGTGCGGCGAGGCCGGGTTGATGCGGCCAAGCACGCGGCGGATCTTGGCGAGCTCATCCATCAGCTCGCGTTTGTTCTGGAGCCGCCCGGCGGTGTCGACGATCAGCGCGTCGATGCCCTTGTCGGTCGCGCGCTTGACCGCTTCGAACACGATCCCCGCGGCGTCACCGCCTTCGGGCCCCTTGACCAGTTCAACGCCAACCCGGTCCGCCCAGGTCTGAAGCTGGCCGATCGCCGCGGCGCGGAACGTGTCGCCGGCGGCGAGCATGACGCCGTAATCCTGCTCCTGGAGCAGGTGCGCGAGCTTGGCGATCGTGGTTGTCTTGCCCGATCCGTTGACGCCGATGACCAGGATGACCTGCGGCCGCGGAAAGGCCTCGATCTCGAGCGGCTTGGCGACTTTCTCGAGCGTCTTCTCGATTTCCTCCGCGACGACCAGGCGGATGCCGAGCTCCTCCATGTCACGCTCGAAGCTGCCTTCGGCGAGGCGGGCGCGGATACGGGCGGCGGTGGCGGGACCGAGGTCCGACGCGATCAGCGCTTCCTCGATCTCGTCGAGCGTGTCGTCGTCGAGCCGCGCGGCGCCGAGGCCGGCCAGATTGCCGACCAGCCGGTCCGACGTCCGCTTGAAACCGCCGAGCAGGCGTTGATGCCAGGAAGGGGGGGGGCTCATGCGGCGGCCGCGATCTTTCTTTCTTCGTCACCCCCGCGAAAGCGGGGGCCCATCTCCTCACCGTGCCGCAAGGTGGACAGCGCGGGCGATGGGTCCCCGCTTTCGCGGGGATGACGGATATAGGCTGGGGCCACCGTCATATGTACAATGGAGCCGATTGGGTAAGATTGGTCGAGCGCGAGTTCGGCGAAATTCGCCGCATGGCCGCGGTCGCCGGGCGCCTCGACCAGCACCTGCTGCGTTGTCCCTATCAGTGAACGCAGCCAATCCGCCTTGCGCCGTGCCGCGGCCTCACGCAGCCGGGCGGCGCGTTCGCGGCGGACGTCGATCTCGACCTGGGGCATCCGCGCGGCCGGCGTGCCGGCGCGGGGCGAATAGGGGAAGATGTGCGCGTGGACGATGTCGCAATCGTCGATCAGCGCGAGGCTATTCGCCGCCATCGCGCCGTCTTCGGTGGGAAAGCCCGCGATCAGATCGGCGCCGATCGCTATCTCCGGCCGCGCCGCCTTCAGCCGCTCGACCAGCCGCACCGCGTCGGCACGGTCGTGGCGGCGCTTCATGCGCTTGAGGATCATATCGTCGCCGGCCTGGAGCGAGAGATGGAGGTGCGGCATCACCCGCGCCTCCTGGGTCAGCAGTGCGAACAGGCGGCCGTCGATCTCGGGCGCGTCGATCGACGACAGCCGCAAGCGGGACAGGGCGGTGCGCGACAGGATGCGCTCGACCAGGCTGCCGAGCGTCGGTTGTCCCGGCAAATCGGCGCCGTAGCTGGTCAAATCGACGCCCGTCAGCACGACCTCGTTCTTGCCGGCCGCCACGACGCGCTCGATCGCATCGATGACCGCGCCCGCCGGGGCAGAGCGGCTCGGTCCGCGCCCGAACGGGATCGCACAGAAAGTGCAGCGGTGATCGCAGCCGTTCTGCACTTCGACGAACGCGCGCGACTGGTCGATGGCGACGGCGAGATGCGGCGCGATCTCCGTTACCCGCGCCATGTCGCGGACGATCAATGCGTCGGACGCGGCCCAGGCTTGGGGCAGCAGCTTGTCGCTGTTGCCGATCACGCGATCGACTTCGGGCATCGCCGCAAAGCTCGCCGGGTCGATCTGCGCCGCGCAGCCGGTCACCGCGAGCATCGCGCCTGGCCGCGCGCGGCGCGCCTTGCGGATCGCGGCGCGGGTTTGCTTGACGGCGGTGTTGGTGACCGCGCAACTGTTGACCACGACGACGTCGCCGTCGCCGAGCAGGCCGCGGATCGTTTCGCTCTCGGCGATGTTGAGACGGCACCCCAGGCTGATCACCTCGGGCTGCGAAAGGGATGACATGGCGGGTGATCTAGTGGCCAGCGCCGCTCAAGTCCACGACAAGGCGCGCGACGTCCTGCGGTTCTGGCTCGAGCAGACGCCCGCGGAAAAGCGTTTCGCAAAGAACGAAGCGCTCGACACCGAGATCGCCGAGCGTTTCGGCGTGTGGCGCGACGTGGTGCTGGCGAGTGGTGCAATGGGCTGGATCGACGATCCCGTCGACCTGCTCGCTGCGATCGTCCTGCTCGACCAATTCTCACGTAATATCCATCGCGATAGCCCGCGAGCGTTCGAGAGCGACGCGCTGGCGCTCAGGCTTGCAAAGCTGGCTATCGTAAACGGCTGGGACATGGGGATGTCAGGATTGGAGCGGCAGTTCGTCTACCTGCCGTTCGAGCATTCGGAAAATGCCGGCGACCAGCGCGAAAGCATGCGATTATTCGCCGATCTCGGGGACACCGAGGCGCTGCGTTACGCCCGCGAGCACCAGGCGGCGATCGAGCGGTTCGGCCGCTTCCCGTCGCGCAACGCCGTGCTCGGGCGTGTCTCGACGCCCGAAGAGAAGGAATATCTCAGCCAGCCAGGCGCTGGCTGGTAATGCGCTCCTCAACCGGTTCGGCGGGCGTGGATACCAGCAAACGCCGCTCCGCCAGCAACAACCGCGCATTCGCTGCCGACAGCGGCCGGCCGAAACAATAGCCTTGACCCCGCGCGCAGCCGAGCGTGCGCAGCCGTTCCTCGGTCGCTTTGTCCTCGATCCCCTCGGCGGTGATCGACAGGTTGAGGCTCTCGCCCAGCCGCGTGATCGCGTTGACGATCGCCGCGCTTTCAGGGTTCTGGTTGATCGACATGACGAAGCTCTTGTCGATCTTGATCCGGTCGAACGGCAGTGCGCGCAGGTGCGCGAGGCTCGAATAGCCTGTCCCGAAATCGTCGAGCGCCAGCTTGATGCCCTGGTTCTTGAGGCTGCCAATGATCGACTGCGCCAGCGCCATATTTTCGAACAGCGCGCTTTCGGTGATTTCGACTTCGAGCCGGCTCGGCGGGAAGCCGGTTTCGGTCAGCAGTTTGATGATTTTCTGCGCGAGCCAGGGATCTTTGAGCTGCCACGGCGAAACGTTGACCGCGAGCGTTAGCGTCGGGCACCAGTCGCGCGCCGCCGAAAACGCTTGGCGCATCACGGTCATCGACAGTTCGGCGATCATGCCGGTTTCTTCGGCGATCGGCACGAAATGCTCCGCTTCGATCAGACCGCGCTGCGGATGTTCCCAGCGCGCCAGTACTTCGAACCCCATCAGCCGGCCAGTGGTCATGTCGATCTGCTGGTCGAAATACGGCGCGATTTCACCGCGGGGGATCGCGGCGCGGAGCGACCCTTCGAGCTCGTTACGCTCCTGAAGCTCGCGCTCCATCGACACGTCGAACCATGCATGCCGGTTACGCCCGGCATTCTTCGCCGCATAGAGCGCGATGTCGGCGGCGCGCAGCAGGGCGTCGATCGTCGGGCAATTGGCGTCGCTGCGCGCGATGCCGATCGAGGCCGTAATGTTGAGGTGGCGGCCATCGACATGGAACGGCTGGCTCATTCTCGATACCAGCCGCTCGGCGACGCGCTCGACGCTGTCGGGATTGCCCGGATCGAACAGCATCGTGCACGCGAATTCATCGCCGCCGAACCGCGCGGACAGCGCGGACTCGGGAAGCGTCGCGGCAATTTCCTCCGCCACCGCCCGCAACAGTGAATCGCCGACGGTGTGGCCGTGCATGTCGTTGACCGTCTTGAAATGGTCGAGGTCGAGCATCATCAGCGCCATCGCCTTGTTACGGCGTTCGGCGCGGACGACCATCGCGGCGCCTTCCTCGGCAAGGCTGCGGCGGTTGAGGAAGCCGGTCAGCGGATCCCTCGACGCGAGGAGCGTTGCGCGAGCTTCCGCTGCAGCGCGCTCAAGTACCTGACGGGTCAAGTCGCGGTGGCGGCGCCAGCCGAACAGGATCAAGGCGACGTTGAGCAGCAGCGCGATGATCAGTGTCTGATCGTTGCCGCCCTTGCCCGCCATGAAATTGGTCACGATCATCGATAGCGCGGCGCTGCCCGTGCCGACGAACATAATGATCGCGGCGACGGTAATTGCGCCGCCTAACACGTCACGCCGGGTCGTGGCCGGTTCGATCATGCCCCAAGAATCCCTCGCCAAACGACCGCACAGGCGGTCGGGTCCGGCACCGTGATCGCACCGCAGGGTCAAGAAGGGGTTAAGCGCCGCGGGAGTGGTTGCGTTTTTTGTCGAATGTGCCTAGGGGATCACGGACCGTTCCATTTGAGAACGCGAAATGCGCACCCATGTGGTGACGCCGGCCGACGAGGTTTCGTCCGCCGGCGCGTTTTGCGTTTTGGGATCGGCAGAGGAGTTTTGGGTTTATGTTCGACAGCCTGAGCGATCGCCTTGGCGGTGTGTTCGACCGGTTGCGTGGCCGTGGCGCGCTGACCGAGGCGGACGTGCGCGCGGCGATGCGCGAGGTGCGGATCGCGCTGCTCGAGGCCGACGTCGCGCTGCCCGTCGCGCGCGACTTCGTCGAGAAGGTCACCGAACAGGCGGTCGGCCAGAACGTGTTGCGCTCGGTCACGCCGGGGCAGCAGGTCGTCAAGATCGTCAACGACGCGCTGGTCGAGATGCTCGGCGCCGACGAGAGCGAACTCAACCTGGGCGTGACCCCGCCGGCCGTCATCATGATGGTCGGCCTTCAGGGCTCGGGCAAGACGACGACGACGGCGAAGATCGCCAAGCGCCTGACCGGGCGCGACCGCAGGAAGGTGCTGATGGCGTCGCTCGACGTCAATCGCCCGAACGCGCAGGAGCAGCTGGCGGTGCTCGGCGAGCAGACTGAGGTCGCGACCTTGCCGGTCGTGCCGGGCCAGCAGCCAGTCGATATCGCCCGTCGCGCGCTCCAGGCGGCGAAGCTGCAGGGCTATGACGTCCTGATGCTCGACACCGCGGGCCGGCTCCACGTCGACCAGGCGCTGATGGACGAAATGCGCGCGGTCGCCGATATCGCGCAGCCGCAGGAAATACTGCTCGTCGTCGATAGCTTGACCGGTCAGGATGCCGTCCACGTCGCGACCGCTTTCTCCGAACAGGTGCCGCTGACCGGCGTAGTGCTGACCCGAATGGACGGCGATGCGCGCGGTGGCGCGGCGCTGTCGATGCGCGCGGTCACCGGCAAGCCGATCAAGTTTGCCGGCACCGGCGAAAAGCTCGATGCGCTGGAGGGTTTCCACCCCAGCCGTGTCGCGAGCCGCATCCTCGGCATGGGCGATGTCGTGTCGCTGGTCGAGCGCGCTGCCGAATCGATCCAGCAGGAAGACGCCGAGCGCATGGCGCGGCGGATGGAAAAGGGTCAGTTCGACCTCAACGACCTGCGCGCTCAGCTCCAGCAGATGAGCAAGATGGGCGGGATCGGCGCACTGGCGGGGATGATCCCCGGCATGAAGAAGGCGCAGGCGGCGATGGCCGCGGGCAATGTCGACGACAAGATCCTGCTCCGCATGGACGCGATCATCACGTCGATGACGCCCAAGGAGCGGTCGAAGCCCGAATTGCTCAACGCCAAGCGCAAAATCCGCGTCGCCAAGGGCTCCGGCACCACCGTGCAGGACGTCAACAAGCTGATGAAGATGCATCAGGAAATGGCGACTGCGATGAAGCGGATCAAGAAGATGGGCGGCCTCAAGGGCATGATGGCGATGCTCGGGAAAGGTGGTCCTGGGGGCGGCATGGGCGGCCTCGGCAACGCGATGGGCGGGCCCGAGCTCGGCGATGCGATGAACCAGATGGGCGGGCTTCCCGGTCTGCCCGGCACCGGCGCCAAGATGCCGCCGGGCTTTCAGAATTTCATGAACGTGAAAAAGAAGTGACGGCGAAGCCGTCATCCCGGCGCAGGCCGGGATCCAGTCATCAAGAACGTATCTAAGAAGGAAGTAGAACTACAATGGCTATCAGCATTCGTCTTTCGCGTGGCGGCTCGAAGAAGCGCCCGTATTACCGCATCGTCGTCGCCGACGCGCGCAGCCCGCGCGACGGCAAGTTCATCGAGAAGATCGGCAACTACAATCCGCTTCTCGCCAAGGACAACGATCAGCGCATCCAGCTCGACGCCGAGCGGGCTAAGCATTGGTTGAGCGTCGGCGCGCAGCCGACCGACCGCGTCGCCCGCTTCCTTGACGCCGCCGGCGTGCGTGAGCGCGCCGCGAAGAACAACCCGAACAAGGGCAAGCCCGGCGAAAAGGCCGTGGAGCGTCTCGAAGAGCGTGCCGGCAAGGCTGAAGCCGCTGCCGCCGCCGCCGAAGAGGCCAAGAACGCACCTGCGCCCGAGCCGGTCGAAGAAGTGACCGCAGAAGCGGAAGTTCCGGCCGAAGGCTCGAACGACGAAGCCGAAGCGGTCATGGCCGCCGAGGTCGAAGCCGCGACCGAAGAGCCGACCACGGAAGCCGAAGCCGTCGCCGAAGCAGTGGCGGAAGAAACCCCGCCGGTCGAAGTCGCCGCCGAGGAGGCTCCGGCCGCTGAGGAAACGCCTGCCGCCAACGAAGCGACCCCCGACAGCGATGCCGGCGACGACGTGAAGGCCGCCGAGGGCGAGTCGGCTCAGGCTCCGGCCGAGGGCTGATGCCGAAGGATACCCCCGTCACGCTCGCCGCCGTCATTGGTGCGCATGGCGTGGCGGGGGAGGTCCGGCTGAAGGTATTCGCCGACGACCTCAAGCCGTTCAAGAGCTTCAACGATGGCGCGCTTACGCTCAAGTCGCTGCGCCCGACCCCGCAAGGCGCGATCGCGCGTTTCGCGGAGGTTGCCGATCGTAACGCCGCCGAAGCACTGCGCGGCACCGAACTCACCGTCCCACGATCCGCGCTGCCCCCGCTCGCCGAGGGCGAATACTACCACGCCGACCTTGTCGGACTGCCCGCCGTGTCCGACGCGGGGGAAGCACTCGGCCGCGTCGTGCTGGTCGAGAATTTCGGCGCGGGCGACGTGCTCGAAATCGAGCGGCTCGACGGTAAGCGCTTCATGGTGCCGATGCGGCCCGAGGCGGTACCCGAATGGGATACCGAACGGCTGGTCGTGATGGCCGCCTACGCCGAATGACCTTCGCCGCTATTGTCCTGACGCTTTATCCCGAGATGTTCCCCGGGCCTCTTGGCGCGTCGCTTGCGGGCAAGGCTCTCAGCGAGGGCAAGTGGTCTCTCGACGCGGTCAACATCCGCGACTTCGCGATCGATAAGCACCGCACGGTCGATGACACGCCGGCCGGGGGCGGGGCGGGGATGGTATTGCGCGCCGACGTTCTCGCCGCGGCGATCGACAGCGTAGCGGACGATCGCCCGATCCTCGCCATGACGCCGCGTGGCGTACCGCTGGCCCAAGGTCGTATCCGCGACCTCGCCGTCGGCCCCGGCGCGATCATCCTGTGCGGTCGCTTCGAGGGATTCGACGAGCGGATATTCGACGGCCGGGCGGTCGAACAAGTCTCGATCGGCGACTACATTCTCTCCGGCGGCGAGATGGGGGCGCTGGTGCTGCTCGACGCTTGCATTCGGCTGCTTCCCGGCGTAATGGGCGCGCCTTCCAGCGGTGAGGACGAGAGCTTCGAAACGGGGCTGCTCGAATATCCGCATTATACCCGACCAGTTGACTGGGAAGGGCGCACGATCCCCGAAGTGCTGCGATCGGGGGATCATGCGAAGATAGCGGCCTGGCGTAAAGCGCAGTCCGAGATCGATACACGGTTACGGAGACCGGATCTTTGGGAGCGCCATGAGGGCGCTCGGGTCCAGCCTCCCTCTGGCGCGCGGCAGAAGAAGGACGAATGACATGAACGTCATCCAGACGATCGAAGCCGAGAACATCGCCAAGTTCCTCGAAGCCAAGAAGATCCCCGAATTCCGCCCCGGCGACACGCTGAAGGTCGGCGTGAAGGTGGTCGAAGGCGAGCGCACCCGTGTGCAGAATTACGAGGGCGTGTGCATCGCGCGCTCGAACAAGGGTATGGGCAGCAACTTCACCGTCCGCAAGATTTCGTTCGGTGAGGGCGTCGAGCGCGTATTCCCGCTCTATTCGCCGAACATCGACAGCATCGAAGTCGTCCGCAAGGGCGCGGTGCGTCGCGCCAAGCTCTATTATCTGCGTGGCCGCACCGGCAAGTCCGCGCGTATCGCCGAGCGCCGCGACACGCGTCCGGCCAAGGGCGAAGCCGCCGCGGAGTAAATTTCGCGCGCTATTCGTCGAAAAATAGGGGGCGTCGGAGCGATCCGGCGCTCTTTTTCGTTCGTCCGCGCGAGCGGCAGATTCGCCGTATCTCAATAGCTTGGCCCAAAGGTTGCGGCGGAAGTTGGCGAAGGTGCCGCGCAACCAAACTTTTCAGGTGCGGGCCGTAACGAACCGGCGGCAATCCGCGCCGATAGACTGATCCGACGATGTCAAAGAGCGAGCGGCCAGGCTGACATACGAAATCCTACATTGGAAGCGGCTTGCTTGACGCGCGCGCATACCGGGAGCAGCCTTCGCCAAAATAACGGGGAGGTTACCATGCACACATCACCAATCGCGCGCGCAACGATCGCCGGTTTCGCGCTGCTCGCCATCGCGGGCTGCGGCGAAGCGGGCGGCGCCAGCGCTGCGGACATCGCCAAAACGGCGGATCAGGCCCGCACGAGCATCGCGGGAATATCCGCAGCGTATAACGCACACGATGCGGCCAAAGCGGCGAGCTATGACGCGCCCGATTACGTCAGCATGTTCCATGGTTTTGGCACGGCGGTCGGTCCGGCGGCCGACATCGCGTCGATGAAGGAGCAATTCACCGATCCCGCGGCGCGGTTCGATCTGAATATCCAGAGCGTCGATGTATCGAAGGCGGGCGACGTGGCGGTCGTCCGGTCGCTCTATCAATACACCTTCACCGATCCCAAGACCAAGAAACCATCGAGCGAGACCGGCAATTGGGTCGCGGGGTTCAAGCGCCAGCCCGACGGCTCGCTCAAGCTCGCCTGGTCGATCGGCGCTGACACGCCGGCGGTGAAACCGGCGGCCGACAAGCCGAAAAGCTAAGTCTTTCGAGGGCTTGCGCTTCGCATCCACTGTGTATTATGCATATAATACACAGTGGAGTTGAGCATGCGTAGAGTTTTGGGTTGGGCGGTCGCGGCGGTTGTCGTGCTGGTGCTCGCGGCGTGGGTCGCGCTTGGCGACGAGCCGCCGCAGTCAAAGCTTGTCGCCAGAGGTCCGCGGATCGCGGCGCAGTTCGCGGGGATGATCAGCACATCGCCGCAGCCGGTGCGCGCGGTGTCCTTCGACGCGGCGGGGCGGACGCTGGCGGTGACCGGGGTCGATGGCCGCGTGCGCATCCTCGAGGTGCCGTCGGGCAAGGTGATCCGCGAGTTCGCGCATCCCGGCGGGGCGACTACGCTCGACCGGTCGCCCGACGGGAAGCTGATCGCAACGGTCGGCTATGACGGCATGTTGCGCGTGTGGGATGTGGCGACTGGCGCAGCGCGCGTCGCGAGAGTGTCGGCGATGCCGCTTTGGGCGCTGCGCTTCAGCCCCGACGGCGCGATGCTGGCGGCGGTGGGCGAGGACAAGTTGATCCACCTGCTGATGCTCGACGGCACACCGATCCGCACGCTCGCCGGCCACCAGCGCAACATCTGGGATTTGGCGTTCAGCCCCGACGGCAAGACGCTGGCGAGCGGCAGTTTCGACCGCACGCTCAAGATCTGGGACGTCGCCACCGGCCGCCTGATCCGCACCGCGGGCGAGCACGGGGAGGCGATCGTCGGGGTCGATACGCGGCGCATCGACGGGATGATCGCGAGCGGCGGCGACGATGCCAAGCTGCGGCTGTGGCGGTCGAATGGCGATGCCATTCGGACACTCGACGCCGGGCAGTTCGTCGACGCGGTCGCATTCAGCGCCGACGGGCAATGGCTGGCGAGTGGCGGGCGCGAGAGTCACGGCTTCCCTGCTGCGGTAAAGGCGCTTTTCGGGCGGCATCCGTTCGGTGGTCACAACCCGACCGCGCGGATCTGGCGCGTGGCCGACGGCGCAATGATCGCGACGCTCGATCGCCAGCCCGACGACATCGTCGCGATCGATTTCAGCGGCGACGGTTCGTGGCTGGCGACCGGCAGCGACGACGGGTCGGTCGTGCTGTGGCACCTTATGCGTAACTGACAATTTCGTATTCGGTCCCGTCGAAATCGAGGAAATAGAAGCGTCGACCAGGTTCGTAATCGCCGTGGCTGAACGGGATCAGCCCGGCGGCTTCGACGCGCCGCTCGACGTCGTCGAGATCGTCGACCACGATGCCGACATGGTTGAACGGACGCCCCTTGCGGAACGTGTCCGCCGGCGTCGCGTCACCGCCATGCGTGTAGAGCGCTATGTAGAAGCGATCGTCGCCGACATGGATCGTGCGCCCGCCGAGTGCGGAGGGGCCGCTCCAGCGTTCCTGCCAGCCGAACAGGTCGTCGAGCAGCTTGGCGCTGCGCTCGGGGTCGCGGACGGTGAGGTTGACGTGTTCGATGAAGGCGTTCGGCATCGCGTGCTCCTGAAAGTCGGTTGCGGCGATTGCGAGTCGTACAACCTCAAGTTAAGTTGAGGTCAAGATGCCTTTGACTCCCGACGAACCCGCGACGCTGACGATCGGCGA
>Ga0307517_10012035_pt1 | contig 11936 bp, 10 predicted proteins | sample 23_EM_MG_FD_194515 | JGI IMG/M metagenome (GOLD analysis project Ga0307517, IMG submission 194515) | Populus trichocarpa ectomycorrhiza microbial communities from riparian zone in the Pacific Northwest, United States - 23_EM | ecosystem: Host-associated > Plants > Roots > Unclassified | place... | reverse complement strand
TTTTGCCTCACCATAAAAGCTTTTAATAATTAGTTAAACAACTCTTTGTCTTAGGGTTGCATGGGAGTAGTTGATCATTTTTTGCCATTATAAATGTGTTTCAAGGCCAAAATGAGGTTTTGATACAAATCTGTTGCTATTTGTTCTATACATTGCATCGTTTTAATTACTAAATAATGACTTTAATCCGCACCATGCCAGTTCTTCCAATTTTGGTATTTGAGATATTTGCAAGGAGACTCTATCCTGTTGCAATCTTGTGCATTTTCTCCCAATATCTCATTTGCCTTCAATTCCAAAGCTGTGTGAATGCTGTAGTTATAATTTAATTTCTAGTGATCACTCATGAATTTGTTGGATGCTTTTTTGTAATTAAGGGATGGACTCTACAGTCTTCCAAGTGCAGTTGAAACTATTTTTCCCTATGATACACTTGAGTAAATTCATGAGAAACTACTCTGCCAGTTTTGGCAATGTGGGGCAACAAAAATCATCTGGAATTTTTTGTCTGGCAGCTAACTATTTCAATGCAGCTTGTGCTGCTTTTGAAAGTTTTATTCATCTTGAATGAAGTTCATTCGAGAAACATAAGGGATGGTTACATCCATATGAATTAGAAATTTCTAGCTTGAAGCTTCCCATTGCAACCAGCCTAAAATCTTTTGGAAGCTAGCAAAAGACCTGTTGGAGTGTTTTTATTATTTGAACTTCGATAAATATGGAAGTTACCTTTTCTTTTTTGCTCTTTATTATAATGATGGTATGTCTTTTATGTGATTGATTAAAAATTTAAATGCATATTGGTTTTTAGGATACTGGTTATTGTTCTCATGCAAGAAGTAAAGCCCTATTGGTTGCTTTATTTTGTTTTGTTATCTATAAAACTGGAGTTACTTAATATTAATTCTCTCTTCAGGCACAGTGACACTAAAGTTGCAGCAAAGTGCGGAAAAACCTTTTCTGCTGCAGAAGATGACATGTCAGATGTCTACCCTTTACAACTCAGGCTTTCTGTATTGCGAGAGACAAATTCATTAGGAGTAAAAGTTATCAAAAAGGTCAGTTTAATTTATCCATGCTTTGGCTATTTTGGTTCCCAAAACTTACATTTTACAGTACTATAGTGTCTGGACTCTGATAATTTCTTCGATTAACCTGTACCAAATAAGCTGCTATTTTTGCAATGTCAATCTTGAATTCAAATGATCTTAACTCTTGACTGTTTCTATTGAAGCCTAATGGAAAAGAGAAGTGAAAGCATGGATCTCCAATCCAAAGTCCAGATTTTAGCTTTTCTAGTCAATGGATTTAAATTTATGGTGCAAAAATCTATTTAATGAGAATATATAGGAGTGGAAGACTAGATATGAGCTGCAAAAGAGAGTGATTTTGCTTCAGCAATTCAGTGGCCTAGTTTGACTTGGAGGCCGTGGATTTTCTTATGATCAAATACTCGAGTAAAGGACCAGTTGTCTTTAGGTCAAATTTAAATCCTCAAATAAAAACAGTTGAAACACTTGAGGTACATGGTTGTTTAGATATAAAAATATCTGAACTTTTTTACCTACCTGTTTTCTTGCACTTTTGTAAATCTGAAGGGGCTCTTAAGTTCTACTTTGCAAGACTAAGCCCCTCTTTTTTCTTATTTTGTTGGAAGCAGGTAGAGATAGAAGCTCAGGTGGAGAATCCAAACTATTCTTATTCTTATTATCACTTGGGTTCTGTCTTTCAATGTTAAGTACTTGGAAGTCAAACCTATTTGAGCGGTGTTGAGCCTAATTTCATTTTGCACTGCAGACAGGAAACTAATTAAGAAACGTATTTAGCTTCAGAGGAGTATTATCCATTTTGTAATCTTGGTTTTGGTTGTTCATACTGTAGTCGTACTGAACAGTCTATTGAAAGCTTAGGGACCCTATGATTTTGAAACTAGAGGACATCATACCCCTACACTTTTCCAATTGAAAGTGTGTATTATTTAATCAATTTTCTGAGAATCTGTAGGTCCGTCAACTCTTCATGCTTTTCTATACGTTCTTAGATGTATTGTATTTGGTATGTTCTTCAACTGTGTAAGTTTGAGTTGAGTGTAATTATTGGCACATCTTTTATGCTGCAATTACTTTCTGTGAATAGACTTTGGTGATCAATTAAATCTGGGACATTGATTTGTGTCAGTGTTCTTGACATCATGATAGTTATATAATTGATACAAGCATTTTAAGAATTCCAGTCACAATTGGGTTTCCTTACTCTTTGAGTAATGGTTTTGCTTCAACAATGTTGCCTGCATCTAATTTCTTGTGCTTTTATGCTTGCAATTTTTTGGCCATGAAGCTTGTTGAGGATGTCTTTGGTTCAACGACATACCTGATGTTCATTATAATTTTTCCAGGACAATGTAACTGAGCTGTTCAGAAGAGCCTGCAAGATTTTCAGTCTTGATTCTGAGATGGTAAGATAGAGTTTCGTCCAGCTGGTGTAGTGGTAACTTTATGAATGGCTAATGAGTCCAACTATTGCTGCTGTACAGCTTCGCATCTGGGACTTTTCGGGGCAGACGGCTCTTTTTTTCATAAATGACAAAACTAAGTTCCCGAAGGACTGTCAGCAGCAGTCTGATCAGGAGGTAAGTGTTTTTTATTTTATTTTTTAGATTCTTTAATTTATCTTAGAAATCATGATTACTATGAATATATGCTAGATCATGTTATAATTGATATTAGAGCCTGGATGATTGTAGACATAAGTGCTGGGATCAAATTCCTCCTATATGTATTACTAACCATGCCCATACACAGCAATTAGGGTTTCCAAGAGAGACTGAAAATGATGTTTACATCAATTATCCTGGGCATGCAGTCGTTGTAATCATCATCAGCATCATTATTTTTGCTTCATTGGGAAGCATGTTGGGATTTGAGCCATGCAAGGGGGGCAGTCTTCCTCCCATCCTTGCCATCCCTTCTGTCAGTGGGATTTGATCTTAGATCACTTGGAATTAATGTTAAGTATTTTGCTAAGGTCTAAGCTAAGCTTGGTAGCACCGCACCCATTGCACATTTCCGTAATATTTAATTTATCTAACACTGAAAACTGTTTTAAACCTGTCATACAATTTTCAAGAGAACTCTGGTGGGAAGCTTCTCACTTCTATCATCAATGATGCTCTTGGTGCCTTCTGAATGTACTTGAGTGAGTTATGATGTCTAAGCTTTCATACAATCTCTAATTCTCATAGATTGTTGGTTTCAGTGAAAGAAACCAAGTATAAATTAGTTCTTGTAATGATCCACCAGTTGATTGTGAAGTTACCATGCAAAATGAATTAAGAATATATATTGCCCCCCTCCTTTTCCACCCCTCTCCTAAAAATCCAAAGAGATGCCAAGTTTAATATTCCTAAATTTGATGTAGAGCTCTTTTGTTTTACATACGTATGCTTGTGTATGCGCTTGCTCACACACACATGTGCACATGAGCATTGATGGGATGGTGTGAACATAGATATTACATTCTGGTTTGACTTGTATGCCATTAACCTTGGCATCATTCACCTGCCAATGTCCTGAAATATTGCCATCATCTACCTAGGTAAAACTTAGGTTTGGGGATGAAAAGTACGAGTAAATGGGAGACAAGAAGAAAATATGATGTAACATCTATTTGAAGCCACACATAAGTTTTCAGATGGTGTAATGGTGTCAACATGTGACATGGCAATTTTATGCCTACTTAGCATGCCTTCCACTGGGTTATGACACTTTCAGTTGACCAGGAGCTAAATGCTTGAAGAAGTTGTTGTTTTGTTAAAGGGAACAAAGATATTCAGGTTTTATCCTCAACATATTTTCGGTATTGTGGAAGGAGTAAAGCAAGTAAATATCTGAGGATTAAGAGTCAGCCCTCAACTCCTTTTGGATTTTTTGGGTTGAACTATATGCTTTTGGCGAGCTAGACAACTTTTTGTTAATGAAGAGGGTTCTTGAATTTTATCAATCACATAATTTTTGTGTTTTCATGTGCTGTACTGTCATTGAACTTGGTTCTCTCTATAAATGAGTGGTTCTTCTTGCCTCTTGGTGTCCGTGTCAGTAGATTTGTATACTTATCAGGAAAAAAAATGTTTTCTAGAAAAAAATGTAAATTATGTTGTAGCTGTTTTGTAACCTTTTGGTCATTATGCTGCATGCGCATAGATCTTTGCAAAATAAAAAATATACCCTTAAATCCTTCAGGGACTGGTATTTGACCATTCCCTTTCAACTTTGTCAAATGCTATTTGAAATTGTCAAATTGTTATTGGACTTTTGCGGACCATGTTGATTGAAATGTTGAATGGATTCATGATTGCTAGTTTTAGGTATTAAGCTAGACAATGTGCTGCATTGACTTGGCTGTAAGTTGGTGTGATTCTAGTGATATTGGGTGTGGTGGTTTTTGGGAAACTGCTCACCAATGTGCAATTGACATATCTTGATTGTGACAAGTCTATGGCTGCTTCGTGGAATTTGACAGATTCAATAAATTGTGAAAAAAAAAATCCAATAAGAATCTGAAGAATTCTCCTTTGGAAGGACTGAACCAGTGAAATTGTAAAAATCCCAGATTTGATGTCATTAATTGAAATTTCTATTCCATCTATAGCTCTTGATTCTTGTGGCTGTGGTCAAAGATCTTAGACATAAAGTGGAACCGTCCTGGTTGCTCTGCTACATCTCCAGCTTGACAGCGTCATCATTTTGCTAATTTGTTTTCATCTCTTGCTTAACTGATTGTTTAAAACAAGGACAGAGGTTCAGATGACAAAGTTCAAAATTTGAGGGTTCCATAAATAAAAGTTCAAAATTTGGGTGGATGGCTGCATCATATTGACCAATAATTAAGGGTTTCCTGTTCCTGTTCATTTTTTATTTTATTTTATTTAGGTACAATCCAAATCGTAATCCACTTCCATGCCTATTTTTCACATCTAGCAGTTATTCAGGACACTCCTTTCTGATAAAGAAATTCACTGAAGTCAGAATACTGGACAGGTTGCTGTCCATACAGAAGATACTTCGATGTAGAGATCCCAGCTTGGCACTCGAATCCTCCAATTATATCTAGTTGCATGACACTTAGAATAATGCACAAAACTTTACCCTCAGAACATCTATTCCAATAGCTGGTAGCCAACATACCCTGCTGCATAAGCTGCGTGCAACCTGAAAAACACATGGACTGAGAGTCCAAGCCTCAGTAATTCAATGTTTGTTGTAGTGCTGGATTTCATGTACATTTCTTTTGTTCGGTTTTCTGGAATCTCTTATTGGTCATACACAGATCTGATATAAAATTACATATCTTGTGGTTCATGTCTGCACAGACTAGTTTGTTTGGTCATTCCATGACATGTTATGCATGTTAACTGATTCCGTGTCATCAACATCATTTTTCCTTACAGCTTCTCCTGGAGTTGCAAATTTATGGATTATCTGATAGCATTAAGTGCAGAGAAGGGAAGAAAGCTGATATGGCTGTACAAAATTATAACGGAATACATTCTTCTGGAACTTCAACTGCTACGAATGGAAATGCTGGCAATACAAGCACCAGTATTTTCCGCAGCAATTCTTCAGCGTTTTTCGGCAGATCTGGAGAAGCTGGTTCCTTGGGATTGACAGGATTACAGAATCTTGGAAATACTTGCTTCATGAATAGTGCCATTCAGTGCTTAGCACACACACCAAAGCTTGTAGACTATTTTCTTGGAGATTATGGTAGAGAAGTAAACCACAAGAACCCTTTGGGGATGAATGTGGGTTATCATACCTGATGATTCTCTAATTGTTTCTCTTTTCAAATCGCCCATCATGTCTGCTTTCTTATCAGTCATAGCTTGTTGTCTTTTCCAGGGCGAGATTGCCTTAGCTTTCGGGGATTTGTTAAGGAGATTGTGGGCTCCTGGAGCAACTCCCGTGGCTCCAAGAACATTCAAGTCAAAGCTTGCTCGTTTTGCTCCTCAATTCAGTGGCTTTAATCAGCATGATTCTCAGGTTTATTAGGTTCTCTTGCTCCAAAATTTTAAGTCTGTCTAGCTCTCTTAAGAATGGTTCAAGGGACACAGTATAACATATATATGTATTCTGAATTTTGATACACGATTTTCTGTAGGAACTCCTTGCTTTTTTGTTGGATGGGCTCCATGAGGATCTGAATCGTGTGAAATCCAAACCTTATGTAGAAGCCAAAGATGAGGAGAGTCGGCCAGATGAAGAAGTAGCTGATGAATATTGGCAGAATCATGTGGCTCGCAATGACTCTGTTATTGTCGATGTTTGCCAGGTATGTGTTTTGTTTCCTTGTTTTATTTGCAATTTGCTGATAGTAATATGTATGGAATACAAATTTGTTTGTACATGCTAGACAAGCATAAAACATTTTCGATGGTCAGTTAAGACTTCCATTTCTGGAATAATCTTTGATAGAGGTTATTAAGATGTTTTAATTTGTGAGCTCTTAATGAGTTGAGTTTCAGTTTTTTACTATTTATGTACTAATGAGTTAAATTTCAGGTTTTTAATTTCTATGTATTTTGTTAGATTCTCTCTTGCATTAACAGTTGGCTTCTATTCCTTACATACAGATCAATCTTATTTTTTGTTTGGTTGCATAAGGGAGCCTCTTATGATCCTTACAGAGAACCTAAACCACATTCAAGACTAAGTTGACTATATATGGCTAGATTAATGTAACTTGATGTATAATTGATTTGAAATTTTTTACTAGTGTGGATCTCCTTATTTAAAGTCAATGATCTGAATATGGCATCTCTATGGTTCTAGATCGCTCCTAATTATCTCTTTTGCTTGAGATTGAAATTGGTGGCTTTTGCATGCTAATATGGTAACTGTTTAAGCCATATGTTCATTCACATCATATCTTTTATTTTATTGCAGGGTCAATATAAATCAACTCTAGTTTGTCCTGATTGCAGAAAGGTTTCTGTTACATTTGATCCATTTATGTACCTATCACTACCTCTACCATCAACAAATACCCGGACTATGACTTTGACAGTTGTTAGTGCCGATGGCAGTATTCAACCATCTTCATATACCATTTCTGTGCCAAAGTTTGGAAAATGTGAAGATCTTATCCAGGCTCTAAGCATTGCATGTTCTTTAGGGATTGATGAGACCCTGTTGGTGGCGGAGGTATTTTGGAGCTATGAAATCTGAATCTTTTTGGTGGGTTCTAATTTTCTCATATATTTTTAACTTGGTCACTAAGCAGTAGAGTTCTATACAGGTATACAACAATCGCATTATACGATTTCTAGAGGAGCCAGCAGATTATTTGTCCTTAATCAGAGATAATGACCGCTTGGTTGCTTATCGGTTAAAAAAAGATTTTGACAATTCTCCCTTGGTTGTTTTTATGCATCAGCACATGGAGGAGTAAGTATTCCTAGTTCTTGGATCATGTTCATGCTCTTATGTTTAGTTCTTAGTTTGCTTGTATTTTTTATGCATCAGTATATGGAGAAGTGTGTATGTGAATACTGCTATCACAATCTGTGATTCTCAATGAAAACGTGTACTCACAAGTACTTGTGAGTTTTTTTGATTGATACAAGAATAATTTTCATTCTTTGTTTAGTTTCCCATATCCAAGGTCTCTGATTGATTTTATATTATCAGGCATTACTTCCATGGGAAACTTACTTCAAGTTGGAAGGCATTTGGAATCCCTCTAGTAGGGAATGTCCACAATTTTGTCAGTGGGTCTGACATTCATAATCTATATCTGCAATTGGTTGCTCCATTTCGGATACCTCCTGATGGTACCTTGGATAATGACTTGGACAGCACTACAATTGAAGAAGTGGAAGGGATGGTGGATAACACCAGTTCCTCTCCTGATGGGGATGCAAAACCCTGTAGTGCAAAAGGGGTTGAGTTACCATCAGATTCTGAACTACAGTTTTATTTAACAGATGAGAAGGGAATGGTCAAGGATGAAAATATAGTAATGAATGAGCCTGTACCGAAGATAGGATTACACAGGCGGTTTAACGTGCTTGTTTGTTGGCCAGAAAAACTGACTAAACAGTACGACACAAGCCTTCTTAGCTCATTACCTGAGATTTTCAAGTCTGGATTTTTTGCAAAGAGACCTCAGGAATCTGTTTCTCTATACAACTGCCTAGAAGCATTTTTAAAGGAGGAACCTCTTGGACCAGAAGACATGTGGTCAGTGCACTTCGTTTCTCATTATTATTACTTGGAAAGTATTTGTATTTGAAGATGTGATTTTTTTGGCAGAAATGCTATTGTCAGTTAGTTTTTTGTTCTTTATAGCTCCTTATTTCCATTTGCGAACATCCCATTCGCATTGACATTCTATTTTGGTAGATAAACAAGGAGTTTTAGTCATGTCCAAAGATTTTCAATATTGTCTTACAGCTTAAGGAACCTTTTGGTAGAAGGGGCTTGTCATTATATACACATTTGCTGTAGCAATCAGGTTCTCTGTATTAGCTCTGAAATCCCTTTTAATAATTTTTTTTCTCTAAGTCAACTCATGTTATCCTCCTTTTTAATATGACTTGAGTTGCACATGCAATAAAAAATCAAATGGCTCTATGTTTTGCCTCTAAAAGTGCAATTTTCTTTTTGCTATGATTTTTGCTCTCAACAAATGCCACTAACCAACCTCAGCATCTTTATTGGAATTATGTGTATCTGGGATTGGTGGGTGTATATTTGCTCATTATATTTGTGAATTTTGTATGCAGGGGATTTGCACACTTGAGAAGTGATCAAGTAGGGTGTGTGTGTTTATACTTGTTAAACCTGGAGGTTCCCTGCTGTGAAATGTAGTCTTGTGTTTCTTTTTTTATTCTTGTAACTTAGGAAATGTCTTATGCAATTTTAGGTACTGTCCAAGTTGCAAGCAGCATCGTCAAGCCAGTAAAAAATTAGATCTCTGGAGACTGCCAGAGATTCTGGTTATTCATTTAAAGAGATTCTCGTATACGCATTCTGCAAAGAACAAGCTAGAGACATATGTTGACTTCCCTGTTGATGATCTTGATTTGTCAACGCATCTTTCCTACAAGAATGGTCAGTTATCCCATCGTTACATGCTTTATGCTATCAGTAATCACTATGGAAGCATGGGAGGCGGTCACTACACAGCATTTATCCATGTAAGTGATGTATTTTCTCCCTTTTCTATTTCACCATCCCCTTTCTTCCCTCCTTCTCCCCAGCTGTAGCTAATGACTGGGATTTCATTCTCATCCTGGACTTCGTAGAATTTGACAGCTAATGACATATTACATAGTTTGTGGTATGCTATATCATGTATTGCTTTAGTGACATTTGAATCTATCTCATAGATGGTATCAAAACCTTACTTTTGCTTATGTGGAACGTAAATCAAGCTAGTCAACCATCAGATTGGATGCACTGTTAACAGGGATTCCAATCAAACAATGACTATGATTTCATCTAGTTTTTATGTTTTGGGTAACTGGAGGCTTAGAGCCTGCAAATATGTAACATACATCTGATGATATTACTAAGAAATTCACAAGAATTGATGCACCGAACCATTTACTCGAACACTTACTCAGGTTTGCATGTGGGTGTGGCTTAAAAGTAAAAACAAACTCCTTTTAACCTGGAGTGTGCTTGCCAGGAAAGTATGCTCCTTTTAGTTTGGCTGTCTGCATGTGGATGTGTGTGCTTGGTCTTAAACTGCATAGCTACTGCAAAAGGGCAATATGTCTGCTGTATTTGTAATTCATACATTAGTATGAAATTGGAGGCTTGTTCTGCCCTTTCTCTTATGAATTATTGCAAATGATTGTGTTTCTAAGTGAGCTTATGTTCTGTGTTGAATGTTTTTTTTTTTTTTTTTTTTGTCTTTGTTCTGATGCAGTATGGGGGTGATCAGTGGTATGACTTTGACGATAGTCATGTTTCCCCAATCAGCCAGGAGAAGATAAAGACTTCTGCTGCATATGTTCTTTTCTACAGAAGAGTTTTGAAGTAGAGTTATTAATCTTGAGGAACAATATAGAAGCTAGACATCATTGTTGAATCCGTTAGCATTTTTGGCCTATTAGTCTGTCTAACTAGTATCATATCAAAGGGTCTCATTCTTTTGTTTTTTTTCCCATAATTTATTTCAAAGCAGCTAAGAGTTTCCAGCATAGATTATAGCATAAAGTAGGTCAGCAGCAGATGACAGTGAAGCATACTGAAAAGGGAGTTTAATGAATACCTGTGACCATCAGTGAGTTTTGTCAACGGTTTATTTCAAGTTGTTAACCCCTCCAAAGAGAGTTTTCTTCCCTTTTCTTTCTTGCTTTCCAACTTTCATGTAACTTTCCCATTACTAGTGATCAGAAATATTGATTATTTAATTGGAAGATTCTTGGTTATCAATTGAAATTTGATTTCAGAATTTTGCTGCTGTGTTGTCTTACTCAACTCTTTGCATGATTAGGATGAAAAAAGCTATCAATTGGGTGAAAACTACCCCTTACAGCAGGCCAGCATCCATCATTGGTATAATCTTGCTGCTAATCACCTTTGTTGTAGGCAGCTGTTTTTATCAAAGAGTTCGTTTAGCCTTTAATGTGTGAACTATTATTCAAAGTCAAAATGTTAACAACTTATTTATTAACACTTTGTGTTTGTAAAATTGGTTTAATTTGGATTGCTGTTTGGCAATCATCCAATTGCTCCAAATAAGTTGTTTTTTGGTGAGAGAACTTTAAATTGATGTTTTTTAAGTGTTTTTAGATGATTTTAATGTGTTTTTTTTTAAATAAAAATATTATTTTGATAAATTTTTAATAGAAAAATATCCTACGTATAAAACACATTACATACACATAAAATAAATAAAAATGATGGCATGTGCATGATAAAAAAAATCTCTCATTCTCATAAACTGCATTAATCCCATAATCTAAATCCTAATTTCTTTTCTAAAACTAAAATAATCATAAATCCTTTCAAATTTAAATAAAATCATAGTATAGCCCTGACCCATCCAACAAAATGATAGGTTAACCCTATGAAGTGTGAAGCAAAATCTAGGTGGCAAGCAACTTCTCACTCTACCAAGATTAATTCAATGAAATATATAAAAGTTGATCAATTGAGTATGTGATAACAATTGATTTTAAAGCTGTATTTCATGCAAATTTCCCAAGTTGTAATTTACGATAATTTTGGCAATAAGAGGGAATCACCTATTTTTATGGCTGTATTTTTTAGAAAATTCTATTTAATGTCTTACATTTTAGTTATTTATTTAAAAGTGGATCAATTGAGTACAATTATTTTAAAAAAATACTTCTCAATTTGGCAATGATTTAATTATTTAACCCTGAGAGGTGTAGCTTAATTGGTCATGTTCTAAATTTGTTCCCTAGAAATCACCAGTTCGAGTCTCACAAACCTCAGGGTCACTGGAGACTTACATGGTCGTTAACTTCAGGGCTCGTGAGATTAGTTAAGATATATACAAACTGATCCGGACACCCACATTAATAAAAAAAAATATTTAAATACCTTTGAGAAGGGTGATTTTGAAACAAATGTGTATGATTGATCATTTTCTAAGAATGAAGGAACATGAATTTTTTTAAAAAAATATAGGAACTAAATTAGAAAAAAATTAAAGCATAGAAGTTTTAATAAAACACACCAAAATCATAACAAAATCATAATTCTTTTAATTTTAAAAAAGTATAGGAACTCAGAAAAAAAAATTAAAGCATAAATTCTTTAATAAAGCACACATACCACAATCATATTAAAAACACTCAACTTAAAATTTTATATTAATCTTAAGAAACATTTTTATTATATTTCCTTACAGATTCGATATGAGAAAGTTGGTCCGGAAATACTTAAATAACAAAAAAC
>Ga0307517_10012034_pt1 | contig 11936 bp, 16 predicted proteins | sample 23_EM_MG_FD_194515 | JGI IMG/M metagenome (GOLD analysis project Ga0307517, IMG submission 194515) | Populus trichocarpa ectomycorrhiza microbial communities from riparian zone in the Pacific Northwest, United States - 23_EM | ecosystem: Host-associated > Plants > Roots > Unclassified | place... | reverse complement strand
CACCACCATCACCCCCACCAGCACCACCTGCCAACTTGATCAACAACTCCGCACACTCCCAGGAAATCCTATACTTCAAATCGAGGGTATAAAATCCCGCCGCCATCTCCTTATACATCGACACCCGTTGTTGTTCTCGTTCTCATTCTCTTTCGCGTTGTTCTCGTTTCATTCCCCATTCTCATTCGCGTTCTCGTTCGCATTGGGACTGTAATTGAGATTGTACAAGGGCCACTTCGGCCGGTGCACGATTGGTATTCAATCTCCCCTGCGTGTTTTGACTTTAAACTGGGAGGAAAAAACCAGTCGATGAAGAAGTTGTTGGTAGTTGAAGCAGAAGCGGAGGTGGGGCTGGGGAAAGTTGCAATTATTGTGGTAGTCGGAGGGGAAGTTTCAACTCAACCATCCCTCGAACATTCTGTAACAGCGTCTGATAAGTCTGTTAAAATTTCTTGAGTTCTAAAAAAAAAGGGTTTCGCAAATGTTGATGCTCCAAAAATCATAATAATAAAGAGAAGGTAGAAACTAACGTTGAATATTGATCGCAAACTCTCTAACCATCCCCAAATCCCAACCTGAGCCTGACTAATCCTTGCAGGGATCGCCCAATGAATTTCTTCTTGGCATGGTCCCATTCCCACTCGCATTCATACCCCCAACTACTCCACCTGGGCCACCACCAACTCCAACTCCACTCGCACTTCCACCTATGCCCACGCCCACACCCTTCCCATCCCCACCACCGACAGCCCCAGCCGTCGCCCGCCCCAACGATGCACTCTGCTTCCCCGGCGAATGTCCCACTCCACTAGCACCGGCTTTATGAGGTGACGCGGCGGGATACGGAGACCCTAACAATATTCATTCTCGACCAAGGGCCTACTTTGATAAATATTATTAGGCATTGTTTCCCACCGTGCAATTATGTTCGCTTAAAGGTATCCATTTCATTTTACCCGAATACAGCATCTTCAAACTGTGAATCTAGATGAAGGCATTATCACCAGCTCGCTGTCTCCAAACCTTCGCGACGCTTCAATGGCCCTTGTTCTCGGCGTCGGCTGCCACTTATCGAATGCCATCTCACAATGCACTTTTTACCCTAATGCAACCTATCATTATTAGATACTTATTCGAAAGTCAATGAAAAAATTAATATATTTAGGCAGAAGCACAGGCGACACATGTCTGCCATCAGTCGTCCCTCCGTGCACGACACCAGGTATGGGTGTATACGCCATCGATGACCATTTCGACGAAGCAAGGTATCGCTGAAATACAGCACTTCAACAGTGTTTCTAGGTCAACCAAATAGTGAGGTATTTTTATGCTACACACTATCCAAATTTCAGAGAGGGAAGAAAAATACCGGTACTATAAATGCGACGAGAATACGGCACAATGTTCTCCTTCCGGGATAACATTGAGAGTGGCAGATAACATATGTGGCCTTTCTGTTTCTTACAGGAAAAAAACAGCAAATTCAATTGGATAGGATTATTCTAATTATATTAATTTACGGCCTGCTCAATTTTCAAGTTGAGGAATGAGATACAACGGGTAAGAAGGAGGAAACGTTGAGGGTGCGGAATTTGCCGGGCAGATAACTGGCAGATAACATACCCACCGATAAACCCGAAGCTTCCCGGCTTACTCCTATCCGTTATAGTAACGTGATTTGCCCGTGGGATGGGAATCAGTCGTTCAAACCAGTCGTTCAAACCATCATCGATAACATATTCTTCCCCTCCGTCCATCTTTTTTTGACCATGTCTCAAGAAATGGAAGACACTTTGGAGATCGTGTTCCTGCTCTCAAAATTCGACCACTCAGGGTCAATAACCCTTCATATAAAATCTACGGATACTGTCGGCGAAGCTCTAGCCACATACTTCAAGGCGTTGGCACAGATATACTCACTCTCGTTCGAAACGTTCAAGAATGCTGCATCAAGGGCTGTTCCCTACCGGCCTGCTTATTTTGGGCCAAATGCCTCAGGTCTTTTTCTCACGTCGTGGCGTCATCACAGGTGGCAAGGCTGACAATTCAATAGACATAGACGGTTCTTCTCGCTGGGTCGCTCAGCCTGCGGACGAATGCATGCTCATGGGAGATATATTTGGGATCGAAGGCGGAAACTATCTTATCGAGGTTGATCCAAGCTTCTCAAACCTCGTTCTGGGCAACAGTGAGTACTCAGTTCTGACCCACGCTCAGAATGCGATGTGACATGTATCCTATTGCATTGTCTTTTCACAAAGAGGCCCGTCCCCGAAAAAAAAGGACCAAGAAGAAAAGCAAGAAAACCAACAAATTGGACACGGAGAATGGTAACAATCATTTTGTATCTCCTGTGTATATTGGTGATATAGTTATTCCGTGTAGACCCCGAAAGCAACAATTCTGGCGCAGAGGATGGTGACAATGCGGAGACAGGCTCGGTCTCGGTGTCGGATGTCCAGGGGTCGTCTCAACTAGCGAATATCGAGGTATGGCTCCCGCCTTTTGAACTGCGTCTCAACCTTGTTTGAAAAAATACCATGCAGCAAGCGATGGAAGCTGAGCGGAAGATGGCCACGAAGGAGCGCGAGAAGATGGAGAGGGTGGAAAAGGCGGTGGAGACAGAGCGGAAGGTGGCTGCGGAGGAGGCAGTGAGGGTGATGGCGGAGGAGAAAGATAGGGTGAGGAGGTTGGAAGAGAAAGTAAACTGCTTGGAGAAGGAACTCACCATTGCGAAGGAGGTTATGGATGACACCACAGATTGGATCGTCGCAGGTGTATGTGTCCTATTACCTTTTCTCACTTCTCTTCTCAGCCTTTTTTTAGTGTCTAAGCGATGGAGAAGCCCTACGTTGAATAAAATTGTGCACCCTCCTCGATCGTGTGCAGGCCCTGTTGGCATTTCTCATCGAACTAACTGACCAGCCCTATACTCGCTCAGCATCAGCGTTGTGGAGAGAGAAACTTGTTGGGTCGACGCATGATGAGAGATGCTCGTCCATCCAAAACCAGCTGGAATTGGCCTTCGCTCATCGTGCTAGCACTGAGCCCATCAAATCTGCCCTCCATAAATTCCTAGACTCTACCGAGGCTATGAAGATGGCTTTTGAGGAGAATTCAAAGCTGCGGGAGAATGGCAATAAGGCTGCCCATTTAAATCTTACTAAACCTCAATTTCTAGCAGTCGTGGATGAGCACTCCAAGCAGGGTGGAGTGGGTGTTGGCGCTCTTCAAGTTTTTGTTGAATTTTTGTTTTCGAACTCGCCTTAATGTATTACATTGTGCTTTGGTACTGTACTACATCATTGTACCCAATGTATATTGTATCACTATCCAAGCATAACCCTAAAGCTGTCTTCGTCATTTGGGCAGTGATTGTGGACCTATGGGGCTTGTAGAGCCTGTCCTCGCTGCAAAACGCGAACGAAGGAAGAGGTCTCGTGTGATATGTACCCAGTGACAATATCGGGTGGCCCTGTGGAGAATAAAGGGCATGAGTGGAGACGAGAGGTGGGAGAAAGGGAGAAACGAACGAACGACAGAGCTCTTGGCGCAACACCACGTTTGCTCTCACTCCAGAACAAAAACAGCATTTGGGAGCCATTTTTGGTTCGCTTTTGATATGAAAAGACTGTCAATCATCGAGTGCGATATGAGCGGTGAGTTCAGAAACATGTGGTGAAGAAGAAAAATGCGCATGTGAACCAAACAAGAAATCGAGCTAGTGACGTCAGAATCGACCTTCCCTCTCGTTGACGTGAGTTCTTTTTCCCAAATGTGTACTTGAGTACCCTAAGTCTGATGTGTTTTGTCTTCATTGGATAGTATAAAAATTCGCCAAACCAGGAATCCCCAGGTCGAACTGTCAACCCAGATGCTCCCATTAAAAGGAGTGACCTGGGCTTTGGTAATCCCCACGATGATGGATTTTCCTCCATGGGGAATAGTTCACTCCGTCGTAGGAACACAAGAGTTCCTAGTTTGGATGATCGGAAAAGCCAACACGCCTGGCCGAGTAGCTGCCGCCGGATCGTCTCACAAAAAGGATAGAATAGGATGAGTCTTGGAGGACTCGCCGCCCGCGATTCCTTAGCACTGGGGTATAAAGCGCAATGCATGTATGATGTATTGGGGATGTGTTGAAATAGGGTGCAAGAACAGACATACAACGTCGTCGTCGTACAAGGACCGTGCTTCTACCCTCCAGGTCAGGTCCATGCTCTCGCCAGCATCATACATTAAGCTTTTAAACTTGATGAGGTTCACGATATCACGGTTAGACGATGTTCAGGTGGGTATGCAGTCGACTAGCATAGTCTACATCACCTTATCCCTCACTGACAAGATTGTGTCTTTGTACATAGTCAGTAAGAGAATAGCGTGAATTGACGAGGGAAACCACAGACCGTTGAACAAATCCCATTAGTTGTTCGCCAAGCAAACAGTTCTGTTGACCCCTGCTTGCTGCCCATCTGCTCCTTCCTCCCGACGTGGCGTTCCGGGGTCGATTTTGAGACAGAATGGCAAATATTGAGAGAAAGGCCTTGGGGTGGTTCGGGATTTGGGTGGAGGAACAGGACTTCGGTAACTCGAAGGACAAGTTCCCTCCTACTAATGAAGTCTCTCCATCTGGGGTCTAAGGGGTATGCATCGCCACTGTTGAAGGAGTGAGAATCAGCTATCGGGGCGAGACAAAGGGCTAACCAGGGTGACTATTCCCTCACACGGGAGCTCCTTTCGTCGAAATATCCTGTTTGCCACGTCCCATCGCTTCTCCGGATTATTCCTCTGCTATAACACTTGAGATGACGGTCATAACCAGAGAGCGTCATCATGTATGAGGATGGAGGGAGAGGGCGCGTGTGGGGTGCAATGATGATAGCCAAGGGCGAAGCACTTGTACTGAGTCATCGAGGTAGAAGGGCCATCGTGAGGTGGTGATAGTAAATTTATAGACCTTGTCTTCGACGCGCATCGCTGATTCAAGTTGGACCAAGAAAATTTAGCCGCCAATGTGCGGATTCCAACTTGGCCTCCTAAGGATGTAGTCAACCACTGCAGGACAAGGGATGGCAGATTGGGGGGATGGGTTCGGGTCCGTTCGGTGTGGTACGTATCCAATGACGAGAGACATTGGACATGTACGCAATAACGACTATGAGAAGCCCACCTGCGTATTGTTGAACTCTGCTCTTGCGGCTAGCTTCAACTCTTGTTGGATGTTTCGCTTTTCTGTACATTTTGATACAAACAAAAATCTCTTCGATAGGATGTAGCAAGTCACTGTCAGTCGCGAGTTGAGGAACCAGGAGTGGCCCGTGGGGAAAACGCACAGCCTCCGAACCAAACAAGAAATCGTGATGGCGGAATCAACCGCGCTATGTAATCAACATCATGGGACGAATTCTTTCAACTTTCTCCACAACATCCCCTCTGTCGTCGGCGTGTTACTTTCTCCCGTTTGTCGGTTCCCTAAGAGAGAACTCTACTCTGTACTGAGTATACTCCTCCAGAACTCTATCCCACCTGGGACCTCACTGTCGATCGAGAGCGAAGGATATCTGCAAATAACAGGTGTGGCTGTGAGCGGAGAGAATTTCCAAGTTGAAAAAAAAAAAGGATTGCTTGAGATTGGCTCATTCTGCAGGTTACAACTCAAGGGGACAGTCGGTCCTAGCCTGTAAAAGATAAAGGCCACGCACAGGAATGTGGCCATTCACAGAATCCATTTCGGAGCGATCTGGTGAAAGTTTTTGGCCACGGTTTCCTTCTGCCGAATCCACGTGCACGGCAGATAAGCACATCGATCGGGAAGCCTCAACTAGCTTTCTACGTTCAACTAACAATTACTCTGTGGTTCGCATTCCAAATACTTTCGACTACATTCACCGGTGCTCTGTCTGTAATCTCCATTCTCAAATGCCCTTCTGGGAGCCACATCCAAGTTGGCTGGCCGGGTCTTCACAGTCCTATGGAGGCGACCCACTGTCGATAAAGAGCACACAAGCCATCAGACAACTGCGCAATTGGATACCTCTTCTAGTGTTCTGGACAGCATCTCCCCACCCGTGGACCTTGTTCAACGGGCGGATGACCTGCAAAGGTACAGACCTGCCCCCTTTTTTCCTAATAACTGATAATCATCCATGGGACACAGGGCATCGCTGTTCTCGCACGCCAGGGATGTTACTGTACCTGGCGGGAATATTTATGCTGTTGGAGGCAAGTTAGTAACCGTTCACCAAACAGGCAAGTCGATAATCTCCAATTTTTATACTATGAGCAGGTTTGATCAATCAAGCCTAGAACGCCGCCAAAGTATCGAGATGGCAATTTCACGCACGGTATGTTTTTTCTGCTGGTTCCCAACATTGGGAGCTCTCTGAAGCCTTGGACTACTCATATTTAGAAACTCATACCCGAGACATCGACCAGAGGTTGGAAGAGATGATGGGCCGCCCACGGCTTGCGCCTACGATGTCGATGGGGTTCTTATATATAATCGACACAACTGGTCGGTGCCACCCACTCTCCATGAATATGGCTCGCTAGTTCTATTATACTCTTATTTTTCTGATTAAATTACCCAGCAATTCAATGCGGCTCTTAGAGTTTTGTTTCACCCAGTGGCGCCTCAAGATAGAGTTCTGCAGAAATATATGGACATCGGCGTATATCTGCTAACAATTGATGATGGTAGGAAATACCTTGAAAAAGGAGAAGTACCCATTATAAGGTGGATGTGCCGCTCCGGCAATTGAGGTACTTATTGAATAACCTGACTAGCATATTCAATGCTGATTTGTTGATGGTTAGCTGCAGTAATTGGGTATCTGGTAGTTTCGATGCGACGGGTTGGTGGGATAAATCGTGGAACAGGAATTACATCACTGATTGAAAGAATTTAATGTTGACGTGGCGCTGCGATAGTTTTGGCACGATTAGGATGAATCATGAATGCGTGGGGGGTTGGGTTCGAGCCAACCGTTTCAACAAGGCGAAATGCAATGCAACTCTTAACTCAAACGGGAGGAAATATGAGATAACGAAGTCAAAGCAAAGAATAGAAAAGCCAAGATACTACAAGCTCAATATTCGTCGCTCGAACTAGCGCCAGAAGCTAGCCCAGTTTCTTCAAGAGCGGAGAAAGTGCAGATGGTAATATGGAGGGTGTAGGTGGGAGCTTAAATATCTTGACCAAATGTCCACCTCAACCAGTGACAGCTAAACCCGCGCCATTGAGAAAACTTGAAGGCTGGTCGAACTCGGGTGTGCGAGGAAAATAATGTGCCCATTATCAGGCACAATTAGTTACCAACGAACAGTGAGTGAATGGATAAACGCGCACCGCGAATTCAACATATCCCACCTCGTGCAGGCGGTACCAGTACCCATACACTTCGAAACCTGCACCTCCCTGCGATCATCGCTTGCCGCTGAGGATCTCGTGATTTCAAAGGACTAAGGGTGTGAGGTAATGCTAAGTGCCCGTCGTCTGATTTTTTGGTAGATAGGAACTCACTGCAGTTTGCAGTTTGTGCTCTTCGCTCTTCGTATGGTCTAGGCGGCGTCTACCGAACACCAGCTAGTGAGAATTGATGTCAAATAAATAGTGCGTATACCCACCTTTTCTCGTAGTCATCGTTGCTGTGGCTGCTGATGCAATCCAGGTCTAAGTGTGGGTGGTTTAGTGAGATGGTCGTGGATGAATTCTGAAATGGTGGCCTGTCAACCCGTCAATAAGAATCATGTCCATGATGACATCGGGCACTTCGAAATGATTAACACCATTGAGTGGGGTCTAGCGGCAAGGGACGATTAGTGATCTCATTGGCGAGTTGCATAAATAAAACTTACTGCCAATTCCAATTATAGCCCGCCATTGAAAGACGAATTTTTACCCATCACGGATTGAGAGAATTGAACGCTTTCATCCTCGTGTGAGAGTTTTTGCAGGGTTTAGAGTTAAACATGTGGTTTTATTGGGAAATGGCCATCGAATCGATAGCGGATGCTGCGTGATTAATCTAGAAACTTGCATGCAAGGCTAATGATGAGGATGGTGGTGGCACCATCGGGGAAACTTTGAGGGTCGGTCGAGCTCCAGTGGGATGTGGGAGGATGAGAACATGCGTATTCATGGGTGAAATTGGTTAGAAGCAAACAATGAATAGTTTAAATAAAACAGACTGCATATTCAGCGTATCCCCTCTCACCCAAGACACAGCATCCACACTAAGTTTTTCAAAAGAAAACCAAGTAGCGGTCGTGATTGCGGGAACGGATGCCTTCATCGAGGATCAGAAACCGCGACCGCCTTGGTTGACTTCGCCACCTTGTTCCTTTGCCACCTCCGTTCGTGGATTCGATGAAATCCATCGCTTCTGCTAACGGGAGGTGGGTGCGGTTTGGGTATCGTTGTTGTTGTCATTGTGACCCCTACCAAGCGGCTGTGTAGAATTATGGCCATTGCCACGAAGACAAGCCGTGTTGGCAGTAGTGCATTTAACCAATGGCACGGTTGCAATTGTGAAGGTGCAGGCGTCGCGGTCGGTGTCATAAGGGAGGGCAGATGTGGGCGGCAAAATAACACACTTCGCTGGCTTTGGTAGCTGTCGTAAGGGGAAGTGGATGTGGGCGGCGAATAGATATGTTTCACCGGCTTTCGAAAGCACCTAATAACGTTAACATGAAACTAGACCCCCTCGTCTGATGTTAGTATAATTAGGAACAACTCCTTGCTACTGTCGTGCCACAGACCAGCCCCTCATTTGTTCTCCTGCCTCTCGTGTTCGCCGCCAGTGTCCACTGTCTCAAATCTTGCTAATGTCACTTGCACGGAACATTGAGTTCGTTGACTTGGAACCTGCGCCATTACACAAATTAGGGATAATGCTGATTCAAAATGACGAGCGCGAGCTCAAATGGAGGTACGTACTCATGCAACATTCATCACCCTCACTTCTCGTTGGCCAGATCGGCACTGTTGATTCCGTGACGAAGAGGACAACGAGGTATGTTGGTTTATTGGACGTGCCGTATATGGGAACTGAGGGAGACCATCATTAACTCGCAACCCTTGCGACGTGGTTTTAAGTCCAGGCTTGTTGTTCGTGAGGGCAAGGAGAGCGACTTGGTTATATTAAGCTGACCAGGACAAAATTCATTAATCTCATGTAATTTATTGTCCAACTTAATAAAGATTGGAATAATAGCTCTTAAAACCACGAGTGTTTAATCCTGAAAAAGTGACAGTGAGTCATGAGAGTCAGACGCGTTCAAAGACGGATACACACCGAGGTTTTTCTTCAGATGCTCCTTCACTTCCGTCTCCTTAACTCCTTCAATGGGCTGTCGCTCCACATCATACACCTCCTCGTACATCTCTGGCCCATCGTGCACGAACGGCCCACAGATGACTTGCGTGATCACCAGAAAGTCGGAAAGTTGAGATTCTAAGCGACGTGGGGCGAAGGAGCAGCCAAGGGCAATACCCTGCTCCAGAAACAACTTTTCCAGCTGAATGGGGATATTAAGATCTTGTCGATGGTGGTTGGGTAAGTCTTAGTTGTAGAAAGCTTTGAACCACCTATGACCCTCATCGTGGTCAACGAGGAGACCGCCGATAATACAAGCTCGGGCACGTTTGGGGCCCCTTATCACATTCGGGGGTGGGAGATACCATGGAGGAGGTAAGAGTTCGGGAGGGTGGGGATTTTCGTGAATGTTAATCGCGCTCATAGTGGTGGTTTCTGGCAGGAATTGTCAATGTGACATGTGACTAATTGTCACATAATCACACGCCTCCTTTGGTTGTCGAGATATCCAAGAGATATCGATAACTGCAATCCAACTGCAATCGACATGCCACTTTCCATTCCAATAAATGCCAATGCTACTCCACAGGTTCCATTAACACCGGGTCCACTGACCTTAGAAGTTCCTCCAACTGCCCAACAACTGTATGATTCAATCTCGCCGGAAGTGATTTACAATCTCTGGCGTCTCGTTACTGAAGGTGTTCGATATGAAGAAAACACATATGGTTATTTCAATTCTGCATTTGTGAGCATCTTCCTGCCGAGGTTTCAGGTTTGTAATCTGCCAGTGATCTGCCCGACAATTGACTGACCAGTGAACTCGGTTGTAGGTAAACCCCCAGTACCCTTCTTGTCCCACCGTTCTTGTTGGTCAAGGAACGCATGGCCGAAATATATCTGTGAGTTCAACTGGTGGGATTCATGGTGGAGCGGGGGGTGGGTATAAGCGTCTATAATTCTATCTGTTTAGCGGCTGATGTTGCCTTAGCTGGAAGGGAGAGCGGCATGCAATACCCCGACTTTACTTTCACCAAACCCATTCCACGCATACCCCCTTCTCCTCGGGTGCATTGCCATATTGGAGTTGCCGAAATCAAAACCCTGAAACCCGATGACAAAGATGTAGAAAATGGAAATGCCACTGTCTGGGAGGCGATTCTGCAAACCCAGGGATATTCCCAACGTCTCTCGGATTCACCCTTCGCAATCCACGACCAAAATTCTCAATGTATTCCAACATTTTTGGTATTTGGAAAGTATTATGCCCGTCTCTATCTGGTTGATACCCCTGTTGGACCACTGTGGGAGATAGATCCATGGCAGCATGTTTTTGAGGACATGTCGCTACCAGAACGTGCGCCGTTTCTGTATAGATTGTGTGAAGTTGCTGTGCCACATTGGAACTATAATGGGTAACTTTAGGGTTATGGGGGCTTTTTTGTTTCGTAGGGGTAGGGTCTGAGCCTAATAATCTTAACCGTCGATCACACCCCCTCGATCAACCCACCTTTATGAAAACCCCCTCTAGATCCATTTTCATGCCCCCCTGCCATCGCTTCTCCATCCATAGAGCACCCTGTGTTATCCCAATCCATATCCCCACCCACACCGACCCCTGCGCTGTTTCCCGTGGGAATTTGCGTAACTGACGTGTGACGCGTGTGACGCGTGACCCAAAAACACCCATGTCCAGAAAGCTCCAGAAAGTCTGATCGATATGTGGTAAAATTTTAGGTGAGAAGAAATTTTTGCGTGATTGAGGCTTCATCGGGGAAAATATGGTTGCAAGAAATTGAGTAAAAGTGTGCCATCAAGACTGTGACAAATATAGCTTCTCACACATCATTTCCAGAGACTTTTTCTTTGCAGTTCTGTCACCATCTCTTATTAAATTCACTCAGATGTGCCTAGGGATAGTTTTTAATGGCCTTGAAGAGCTGCAATGGACGGAGACAACAGCAAGATAAGAGGCACTGTGTCACAATTTTGGCGCGTGTCACACTGCAGTGTTGGTATCTAAGGGGTTATTAACCCCAAAATTTTTTCTTAAGCCTTAGCCCTTAAATAAAACCTTAATTAAGGCTTGATTCTAAGGGGTTATTAACACCTCATCTAAAAATAGACAAATTCTGCTAACTTCTGTAGACACTGCTTTAGCCCTTGATCAGCCTCTCATTCCCCAGCATTAGACATTTCTCTATTCTCTAGCTCCTTATTTACCAGGAATTCCATCAACTTCACCTAATACTTTCTTCATTTACCAGATATATGTCATGTGATTACATTATTAAGGCTTAATTAAGGCTTATTGAAATCGTCCTTGGATACTAAGGCTTAACCTTAACATCAATTAAGCCTTAATTTAACCTAACCCTTAGGCCTTAATGCCAACACTGTCACACTGTCCGAAGGACTGATTTTCGTGACAATTACCATCTTTTTTTGAACAATGCATTACTTGAGAACCGCTGAACCTACGACTCTGTGATATACAGCTCGAACATTGGTAATATAATCAGGAAAGTGACTGTCAATTCAGAATTGGAAATTTTCAGGTGTGCCCACTTTAAATCCGAGAAAAGCTTAGGGTGTCCGAAGGAGTGCCGGTACACTGTA
>Ga0307517_10012033_pt1 | contig 11938 bp, 11 predicted proteins | sample 23_EM_MG_FD_194515 | JGI IMG/M metagenome (GOLD analysis project Ga0307517, IMG submission 194515) | Populus trichocarpa ectomycorrhiza microbial communities from riparian zone in the Pacific Northwest, United States - 23_EM | ecosystem: Host-associated > Plants > Roots > Unclassified | place... | reverse complement strand
CGACAACTGAATGAGCAAAAATATAACAGAATGGATGATTGGGGTTTCACAATGAGGATCCTGTAATGTCAATTTCCTTGTCTGTATATACACCATTTTTTAATCGAAATGAAATATCATTAATCCACTTCTCTTCACTCTGGAGCTTTCAAACATCAGGACATCAATCTATCATGGCAGATTAATACCAATGAGCAATAATGATGTACTCTACTCATTCAGTGTAATTTCAAAACAAAGACTCGCAAAACACACAGCATAAGAGATGCAATGCAATACGATTCTTACAATCAAGTCATCTGGAGACACGGTCATTCCTTGCTGCCTGTCATCTGCAAGTGCATCTTCGCTCCCACGAGTTGATCTGCGTTGATGACCTGGATTCTCAACAGTTTCGGTGACATTCTCAGTGGCTTTCTCCAACAGCATCCCTTGTAAGGACTTAAGAGACTCCCTTGCATCAGGTGTGAGATAGGGATTTAATATGGTCTCGAAATATTCCAGCTGCCAGAGAAGCATGTCTTAGAAACAAATGTCTTTACCGTGCAAGATAAGACATCTAGATTAAAAAGCTGCGGCCAGTAGATGAACTAAGCAATTCTAGTGTTAAATCCTACAACATTGTCATAAAAAAATTCACAAGAATGTCAGCCATTATTTTTTCTTGTATTTCAATATGCATGTTTTTGATGTCCTTTTTCCTTTTCAGGGGTGGGAGGCATTGTTGGGTCAGCAAGATGATTATGAGTATATACCATGTTTAAGTGTGCATGTGAAGCAGAAAAGTTCAACAAATATCAGCCATAAGGGAACTTGGAAGCAAATAGCATTCATCACACAGCATAAAATGCAACAATTATATAGTTTTCGGGTGCAAGTGGCTGGATTCAAGAATTTTTCACCGTGAGAAAAATTGTGCTTTACCTCGAACATGAGCTGACAGAAGCCATTTGCATCAAGAGACCTAAGATCTTTGCTTTTGTTTTCATCATAAAGGCTCAGAAAAGTATCGATAAGACCTTCAACTAGAATGCCAAGTGTCTTGTCCAGGAGGGGTTTAGCACAAGCAAAAACCTGAGATGGGAAAATTTATGTTTCAGAATACATTTGATTGGGCAATAACAACAAAGGATAGTTATTGAGCATAGGAACAAGCATTCCTTAAATACAGTCTAGAGTACAAAGTATATGATTTCTAAAGCAGTCAACTTGTTATGATTTCATGGAAGTGTAGCTTTCACACAGCTGAATCCCACATAGCAATATAAAGAAAGCATAAATACAATTTCAAAGATCATGCTACAAAAATATGAAGATCGATGCATATAAAAAGCATATATACTCCAGGGATAAAAATTAAATACCTCTGAATGCACAGCTACTAAAGTGTGTAATAACTCCACCGCCGCATCACGCACACCCTGAAAGGTATTCCATGTATTGTCATTACAAAATTGCTTTCCCCAGCGCAATCTTGGAAAGAAGCAAAGCAATTAACCAATTACAAAATCAGCACATCCTTACTTTAACTGCAGGAGCTGCTCCCCATTGAACACCAGAGTTCAGCAAATAATCCATAGCTGCTGTTCTGATCAAATTTGCCTGTCGGGAAGACACAGAATTACTTATTTAAAGAGCCAAAAACAAATGAAAGGACTTATACTCACATTTGGAATCAATTTCATGAAGAGCCACCAAACATATATATATCCACTCTTAAAAGTCCCAAGTCCATATATTTGGACTGTCCTGATCACCTAAAAGGAAACTGGTCCAGCAAAGGACCACAGAAAAAAAAGCAGGAGACACCCCCTGAATTGATCTCCTCACGCTAGCATAGCCATCTAGTACTCTATTTGTGTTTGTACTCTAACCACATAATACGTAGTTCTGGTCCAGCAAAAGACTCAGAGGAAGACAAAGCTAAACCTACCATCTAAATCAATATCCTCGCAATAGCATAGCTACGTATTCTGATCTCCTCATGCTAGTGCATGGAAAATTACTAAATTTAAACCATGTTAAGCCATACCTTTGCAAAAGTATACTGAGCAAGGACCTTCTCTTCAAGTCCAGAGAAAGACATCACTAGATCCTGAATATCACTGTCCTCTTCATCCTTTCCCCTGAGTAGAAAATAAGAGATCGCACCTTCATAATAGTAATCAAGAGGGGGGCATATGGGAATGTACATGCACTTTCAAACATACATGATATTTCTGATTTCTGAGGAAGAGGGGAAAGAGTTCACTACCTGGACTGCGACCATATCGTTCTATACTTGTTGAACAACTCATATGAAAGTTCGTCTTTGCAGTATCCAATATTACTCAAAACTAACAGCAATTGTTGATGTGAATCAACAATACTACCTTCGAGATCAGATGATGATTTTTCTTCTGATTCATGAGAATACCCATTCTGTAAATGCAAACTTTCTTTGCTTGATTTGTTAAGGGCAAGCTCACTTCCGATTTGTTCCAAATGGCCTGACCAATGAGGGATACAGACAGAAAGCATCATAAATTAACAAATGGACATGTCTTACTTCCAAACATAAAATAGGAATAAGTTATTCATTGTACCAGCAAAATAGAGGAAACAGTTTAAGAAGGTAAGTCGGACAGATTCTTCAATTTCTTGTAGCAGTGCAAACATATCTTCTGACTTTCCAGCCTCGCTCCTCAAGGACTGAATCATTCTGAAAAGCAGAATGCTCAAAAGTCTTACTCATATATATCCATTTAAGAAATGAGGAAAAGGCAGGAATTCACTTGTTTTTCAGCTTTTATCTAGCAAGAAAATAGTACAAAACACCTACACTAAAAATCCGACATGATCCACAAGACGTTCTTAACTTCCAACCTTACATCGAGGTCATCAGCAAGCTCCATAAATTTCTGCTAGTCTATGAAACAATTCCAAAGATCATAACTAATTATGTGTAAAGGTAATCTCTGATGACTTACTGACTGGTTTGATCCATTGCAGAGGCAATAACTGAGCGGAACGCTAGAGGCAAGAAAGAAATTGTGTATGGAGATTTATTTCTTTCAAGAATATATACTGGAATCCAAGTTTCTTCTTTTGATATCTCTTCTGCCGTTGTCCGCATCCAAGAGCAAAGCCTAAGTATGTAAATCTTTGTCATCTCTGCCTGAAGGGTTCTAAGTGCCATCACTGTCACAAAAAGGTGAAATGCTAAGAACTTAGAAACTGAAGAAATGATGGCTAATGAAATATTTCACACACCAGCAGTAGATGGAGCTGATTCTTTCACTTCGAAAGCTTGGCAGGCCTTAGATATTTCCTTTATAGCATCACTCATATAAGACCGGAGAATGTTTGATTCTTCAAGATCACGGAAAGTGTTATGAACCTGCAATAGAAGTAACATTTGGAAAGACCTGCTAAACTGTCTGTCTGAATTGACAAAATCACTATACAGCAGATGCAGTTTTCAAAAGACAGATTGAAACTTCAATCTCAAGGCACAAAAAGGTCAAAATTGCCAGGCAAACGCATTATCAGGATAATCTGCCAAGGAGATTTTCTATAATACCACGAAGACAGTCATAAAACTTTCAAAAATAAAATCTTTCCGGCAAACCAAGGTTGTCAAAACCAGACCGGGCTTGTTTTAAGCTGACCAGATTGGGAACAAGTCTGGATACAGGCATACAGCCCAACTGACCCCTCAAACCCAGAGTTGGTCAGACACATTGAAGAGCCAGGTAACCTGTCCGAAAGAGGCAAAAACAGGTCACGATATGGTTAAAGATCGAGAAATGACCAATTTGTGAAGTTACAATTTGGATTAACTGTGAAAAGTTTTTTTCCATGTACACCCCTAGTTGCTTGCACTTTGATCCTTAGTTACCTCTAAAAACTTGCAAAATTAACCTTTTTCTGATTTTGTAGATCATTCACTATATTTAAACGTTCTACTTCGAAATCCCAATTTAAGTTGAGTTGAACCTCCAGCATTAACCCGCTCTCTTTTGAAATTCCTTACCTAGGCAAAACTTGAAACCTTGCTATAGCCTCCAATTAGAAACCAAAGAATTTCCAAAAAACACAAACTACTTCTATTCAAACTAAAAAGGGCTTAAAGAGAAATTGTCCAAACATAAACTATAGACAAATGACTGCATGATGCATGCTCACCTTAGTTTCATATGCAGATATGGTACCTCGTATCATACCAGCAACTTCATCGAGAGAATGATTAGAGTACCTCCCATCTCCAATCTTTTCCTCGCTTTTAGTTGCTGAAGCATTAACATTTGATTCAGCAGAAACTTGGGAAGACTGAAAAAATAAGATCCAGAAAATCAAAATGAAGGCTGAAATTAACTAGAACAGAAAAAATGAACAGATCTTCATTTAATCTCAAAAGGGAATTAAAAAGATAGATAAACCAAGACAATAATTTTGATACATGGCTTTTGTCGCTGCATTATCAAGGCTAAGAGAGATGATAATTTTTAATCCCTTATTTTACATTTTTAAAAGCTTCAAGCTGGGCTGCAAGCACTTGTTCCAAAAGTACGGAGATGTCAATGCCTGCATCTTAGCAACAAAGCCACTAATCTCATGAGTGCAAGGAAAAACAAGGTTGTCGAGGAAGAATATTATAATAGTGCAATATTCAGTAAGCCTCTAAAAAAAGCTACTTTCAGTTTTTTAGAGTGACTCCTCAACCTTTTCTGATTATTCTAATTTATCAATATAACATTGATGCTGCAACATTAAGCGCCGCTATTAATGGTTGCTCTGCACCTGCTAATAAACAAAATCACAAAGAGCCTGAAGATATTGACAAGGACTAGGGGTGAGCAAAAAAACCGGAAAACCGATTAAACCGAGAAAACCGAAAAAAAAATAATCGAAAAAACCGAACCGAAAAAAAAACCGATTAAACCGGTTAAATTTTTGAAAAAACCAGCCGGTTCGGTTCGGTTCGGTTTTATAAGCAAAAAACCGAAAAAACCGAACCGAACCGAACCGAAACCGACAAAAAACCGGAAAAAAACCGAGCCAAACCAGAAAAACCGAGCCAAAACCGAGAAAACCGAGCCAAAACAGGAAAAACCGAGCCAAACCGGTTTGAACCGGTTTTTGCCCTAAAAACCGAACCGAACCGAAACCGGTCGGTTTGACCCGGTTTTGGTTCGGTTTCGGTTTTTTTTTTCAAAAAAAAATTAATTTCGGTTTGGTTACTTTTTTTTATAAAAACCGAACCGAACCGAAAATGATCACCCCTAACAAGGACTACACGTCATAACCAAAAGTATTAACCTAAATATTGGCTTATTCAGCTTCTCCCTGTCTGTCCAACATTCCAGTAGCTGATACATTAGAAGATCCAGATCAATTCTTAATGATAAAGGTACCATGATAAAAGAATGGTTGATAGAACTGAAGTTTCAGTATGAACCAGATGCATAAAAGCCGCATGTTCCATTTTTAATTAATTTTTAAAAAGTATTTATGGAAGACAATTAAAGTTCATAATGCAAGTTAAAATCTAAGAAGAAAGACAATGTCCAAAATACCTTTGCAAATTTCCCACTGAAAACAGAGAGAGCAACTTTCCAAAAAGCTGGTATGTGATGTGTAATCACAGCAGTCAACCTTCTGATAAACTTTCCTCTAAGAGCATCAACTTCTTCACCAGTCAAATCAACTGGCTGGGAATCTACTGACAGAGGGATGTTCCCCAGGGTGAGATAGTTGACATCTGACTGAAAGTAATAAGAGATATACAAAGTAAAATCATCGTTTTGCAAACCAATGGGCCAGTACATAAATGTAACAGAATAATTTGCGATGATTGCACGTACAGATTGATTCACATTTTGTTGAATTTGCCTCCACTTTGCATCAGAGAAAGCTCTTTCACGCATCTCATTATGCAAAGTTTCCATTCTTGCTTCTTGATCTAAGGTGCACTTCTCAAGCAATCCTCGAATTCTGTGATTCTGCCAAAGGGACAAAGCTTAAGAATCCATAAATCAGCCTTCCAATTGTGTTTAAATCAGAAGCTAATAGAAAACCCATATATTTTCTGTTAATCTATTTTTTTATGAATTCATTCTTTAAATATTTATGTGTCAAAGCAAAACGAATTACATGCATGGCATGTCTTATTAAGATTAGTTTATGAATTCACTGACCTGCACATTAAAATAATGCCACACAGGATCCGACTCAGGGTCCAGCTCCAACAACAGTCTCACTGTGTTCTCAAGCTAAATAAACAGGACAAATACTTTAGTAGACACAACAAAAAAAAAATGGCAACAATTAATTTCAAACAGACGAGAAGTTCCACTCAGACACTGTATGATCTGTTTACTGCTTATGCATAACTGCACCAGCCATACCAACCATAACCCACCAAGTACATTGGTATCGGAAGCTAAGGCAACATGTCCACTTGAATTGTTTCACTTAAATGCACTTCTATTGAACAACTACAGAAGTCTGTAAGCTTAGTGGTCAAGGGTGTGGATGTCATCGTGTACAAGATTATAATGTAACATTCTATTGCACAATGGTTTTTCCAACATATGATTGTTTTTCTCCAACCACAGTGAGGCACAAAAGCAAACAAACCATTCCAATATAGTGTTTTTTTTTTCCTCCACTCAGAGAGAGACAAAAACAAACAAACTATTATCTTATACATTAACATGAGAATGTTTATATTAGTGGGTAATCCCTATTACCATATTACAGTCTCAATAAACTAGGAAAAACAAAGCCTTAGATCATTGTTGATTTTGTAATTTCCTGTACAGAAATGGACTTTGCAGTGTAAAATTAGTAACCTTACATTTGTAAGATCTATTTGTGGATCTTCCATAGACTTGTAAAGTGTGCCTTTGAACTCATTTACCACCTTTTCAACCTCTTCAAGAACACGTTTTAGTACGTTTACCTGAAATTGACATAAAACAGTAAGCATGCATCTGTAAGAAAAAAAAAGTGAGGAAAAGAATAGTGTTCTGCAACTGATCCAAAAGAACAGGGAAATTTAGACATTGTTTTAAATATGTTCTGCCAAAAAACACATGCTGTGGGACTTAGCTGTATCTAAGCTTTTTGATGATGCAAAGTAGTACATAAGGACATATTTAGATATTATGGAGTGAGGTACTGTTATTGATATGGGAAATCACAAGGCAAAAAGGAGAGGACGTTTCATGTTTAAACATGGATGTCAAGAACAGTCTCACCATATTCATTTAATTTTCTCACCCAAAAGAGGCTCAACCTTATAGACCCTATCCCACTTGAAGAATAACCTTCCAACAATAAGGCCAAAGCACTCAGATATCAGATATTTCTTACAGTTTATAAATGGAATCAAATAAACCCATGGATTTTCATTCAACATTAACACGCATCACAATGATGACCAAAATTTCCTGATTTTGCTAGGTAGTTCATACAAAGCAAGTTTGGACAGAAATGCCGCAAGAAGACTGGCTGGGGCTGACTATGCTCTACCATACCAAATGGGAAAGACCATGGAAAAGACCATCCATGACTGGCAATTGCCAGAGGAATGCAGAAAAGTCATTTTTATGATGATCACTGCATCTACAACAACTGAGGTTTAGGAATATCAAATTAGATATAAAACGGTAGAGCATGCTCCATATCAAAAAGTCTTGACAGTCAAGCCTCAGCATTAGCACAGGTCAGAAGAAAAATAAGCATGTATGGGCAAAGTTCAACAATAAAACCCTTAAAACCTAAAGATTATACTTTGATGCATCTGCCTCAACCAAACAATATGACAGTAAATTAACTATTGATTCTTGCATACGTGAGAGGGTAGAGCAATTGACTTCGCCTTCTTGTATTCCCTAACCGCCAAGTCATATTCGCCCTTACCAATGCTCCCACGAATTGTACTAGGCAAGTTAAACAGTGTTCGGAATCTCTGAAGCATTCCTTGCACGGATCTTATCTTCTCAGTTTGGGCCTGGTTTCAGAAACAAAATGAGCTAAGTGACCTTTGATGCATAAAAAGGTATCAACTTCAAACAAGATATAAAATGTTATTTCCCACAAACCTGTCTCTCAAATAGAGGCTCAAAAGCACGATTGGCCAGCAAGCTTACTCCTTGCATGCAGTTAAACAGGTGAGAAGTCCCAGAACCTTCAGGATCTTCTTCAATCCGTCTCAGTTTTGATTCTATATCTGTAAATGAATAGTTGGTTCCAACATCAAGATCAATACAGCACTAAGCATATAACTATTGGGTGCAATTCCAGTAAGCCTTGCATAGCAAAAACCATGCCCAATGAAAGCTGTGTGTAATCCAAATCTCCAGCTCACTTGCCACAGTTAACGAGTAAATCTAGCAAGCCAAGTGACATGATGATTGCATACCATCAATTGTAGTCTTGCAAGAGACAAAGCAGTCAAAATTGTCTTTAACCAACTGTTTTCTCTGTTGAGTCCGTCCTTTGAGATCAGTTTTCAAAGCAAGTGTGCCAGCCTCCAAGTCTGCTGCGCTTGTATCTTGATGTATTCGGGATAGGAATAGCTTTGAGTCAAAGTTTTCAGAGAAATACAACAGCTTCTCTGCATATATAAACATTAAAAATTGTAGTCAGCCATAATAACCACCAATATAAATAGCTTCCAAAAGTAGACAACTATTTCTTCCTAGTGAATTAATTCTATCTTCTCATATAGTCTTATTCACAACTTATGGCACCAGTGTTGACTTCTGCACAATCAAGAGTCAAAAAGCAGGCGGCTAATACCCCCAATGGATTAATTCAATGGGAGTATCATTGCTGAAGGATAAATTCTATCAACGAAACTCCTAAGGATCTTAGGATCTTGCCACTTCTCTCATGGTTTTGAGAATGTCATTTCATTTATCTATTGCTGACAGATGAAAAACATGAAGATCAGAGCTGAATTTAAATAAAGCTCTTATGATTGTTAGTTTTGAAAAGTGAATACTCCTAAAATAACAAGGATTTATGGATATCTCTTATGGCATTACACGCAAGAGCATGCTAGTGATATGCAGACTTAATGGTTTTGCTCTAATTTAACTAGTATTTGGCTCTTGATGATATCGCATGATACCAGAATGAGGAAGAAAAAAATTATTTGGCAATTCAGAAATGTATTTTATTGAATGCAATGACATGTAATTATATGAAATGAAACTAATAGTTAACTACGTTGAATGGAGGGAAAATGCGAGGGGGTGGAGAAATACCACGAAGGTTATTGTCCAAATGATCTTTATCAGATTTTGACGGAGAGCTTTCTGATGAATCAGCGATCAACCTCAATGATTTGTTATCTATAATCCTGTGAATGCACAATAAACTCAGGTGAACACTTACCACAAGTAATGTTAAAAGGCGAACATCAAGGAAACATATACTTCAGTCTCCTATAGGAGCACATTTTATGGTTCTAGATTATAGAGGGAATCAATTAACAGTTCCACTTTTGAAATATCATAAATTCTTGTTTCTTCAAGCTATCACAAATGTCTAGAAAGCTGAAATCCTCAAAATAATATCAACTAGCACAATCCATGAGCCAAATCAAGCCTCGGAAACTGAAAAACGTTGCTTATCAACGAAAAATACATATGAGAAGCTTACCCTAACCCAAGTGGATCAATGCATTCCATGCCACGGGGAAATGATTGCAGAGTGATAAGCCCCTTTCTAGCCACTGCCGAAGGCTTCCGCTCAAACTTTTGAGCCACTGGTGCAGTTCTCGACTCTCGCATGTCACGAACCCTACGAGAAAGCTGTCATAAGAGCACAACTTCAGCACCTTCAATAAACTAACTATTTAAAACTAAATTGCACATGATTCTTCCTGAATCATCAGTAACGCCTAATATATCATTCTCCGAAACAAAAGAAATCAACTCGACACTGTATAATTACCAGAGGTTTCTATCATTATTCCCACCTATAATACATATATATGTACACACACATCGATAAAAATTGAAGAGAGTTTTGTGCATACCTCAGCTTCATCAACTCTTTTCCAACAATCAGGCTCTTCTCCATCCCACCCACTCTCCTCCTCCCTCCCTCCGCTGCCACGTCCAGCTCTCCCTCTCTCTGCCGCACCTCCTTCACCGCCACGATCCTTACTAACCTCCTCATCTCCGCTCGATATGCTCAGCATTTCCACCTCCGAATCATCCTCCTCCTCCACCGCTCTCCTGTTCTTCGGCTGCTGCGGCTGATTCGCCATGTTCGTCGTCGAAGACGGCCTCTGCGGTGGAGGCTGTTGCCTCGGTTGCTGGAGGAAATTGACCACCGGCTTGCGCTGATTCGACGACGGTCCCTGGTAGTTGAGATCGCGTTGAGCTTGTTCCTTTAACGCCATCTGGAGAAGCTCGTCGTCATCGTCGCTATCGCTTGACATTTTCGTAAATTAAGGGAGTTTTTGGGGGTTTCGGTTTTCAATTTCGGGATAGACCAGGTCTGTTATGCTGATTATTTGGTTTTAACCTGAGGCAAATGTCAGGGGAGGGATTTTTTTGGGTGTAATTTTATGGTTTTGGTATGAATGAGTGGATTTTAAAGCAAGTGGCGCTTGAGAAGGATTGTTTCTATTGGTTAGTTTTTTTTTCTTTCCTTTTCTTTTGGTATTTTATATTTATTGTACAGGGTAAGGTTATTTATTTTTATAATGCGTTATTATTTTTTTTTTTTTAAGTGTGGAGTAGTGATTAAAAGTTTGTTAGGAAGAGATATAGATAGCTCTTTTGGCGGGTGTAATTAAGAGCGTGTAACATTGTGTTTGTGTGTGTGTTCTCGCGAGGAATAAAAGCGAAGACAGAGATACGATTATGAGAATTTTTACTATTCCCATCTACCTGGAAACTGTGTATATGTATTTGCGTTAAAAATAGATTTAAAAAAAATACCATTCGATTTGCCACGTGCGAGCTAGTACGTTGGTTGTTTCTCTTGGTTTTTCCAGTTTTGGGCGCGCTTGAAACTACCAAAGATCTTTATAGTTTCGTAGGTGTCATTAAAGAGAAGGAGAAGGGCGTGCCATAGTTTTCCAGCATGGAAAAATTCACGTGGTCATGTATTGCATCCTTTCTCATTATTCTAATATCAGCCAACTGGTTTGTTTATCCCATCAATGAACACATCAGAAGAACATCATGAAAACACGTTATCTAATGAATAGATAGATGATTAGAAGTAGGTCAGATGCCCACAGACAGAAGTGTTACGAGTTCTATAAGACAGTGGTAATAACAACCCCTGCTCGGCATTGCGCTAATTTTGACACGGTAGCCCCGTTGACCACAGAGTGGTGCAGAGCCATACCAAACAGAGCCACAGCATAGGTGTTTATGCTTTCTTCTCTTCAGCGGCATAGAGTGCTTTGATTTCCTCAACCTCATCATAGCTTCCAAGAAATATAGGAGAGCGCTCATGTATCTTCGTCGGAAGTAGGTCCAGTGCCTGCCGAGGTAAATGATTACATCAGATACTAGCTATAGAAAAAGCCCTTTAATCACACTGGTCATTCCTTTTTTCTGCTCAAATACTATTTACTCGCATGAAGAAACTAGCTTGGATCTTGTCACTGCATATACACTTAATATGCTACCAATTCCATGAGCTTCAACTATAATCTACCACTATAACCTTATAGGAGATCAGAAAACAACGTCCGTATCACATTTAAATCATTACATAATAGGGTTCAAGCACCTTTATACAAGGGCAGGACAAACAAGGAAACAGCTCAATAACTTTAGGTAGAAGCACATCTTTTTTTTTTAAATAATAATAATAAGGGTAGAAGCACATCTTTCAATACAAAGCTTTCATAAATCCAAGTAGTTAGACAGCTCAACAATAAAAACAATGAAGAAGTTAATACCCGTTGCTTGCC
>Ga0307517_10012032_pt1 | contig 11939 bp, 6 predicted proteins | sample 23_EM_MG_FD_194515 | JGI IMG/M metagenome (GOLD analysis project Ga0307517, IMG submission 194515) | Populus trichocarpa ectomycorrhiza microbial communities from riparian zone in the Pacific Northwest, United States - 23_EM | ecosystem: Host-associated > Plants > Roots > Unclassified | place... | reverse complement strand
ATCGTGAAGGGCGACAATATCCCCCGCGCCGGTATCCCAGAATCCTTCAACGTGTTAGTGCATGAGTTGAGAGGATTGGGCCTGGACCTGAAGTTCGATTAATGGTAATTCATCCGGGTTTTCCCGGGAATGATACTAAGGCTGTCCGCAAGGGCAGCCTTTTTTTGTGCGCGCGAAGGGGACTTTCGATGAATGCCTGCCATGCTCTATTTGGGAGTACCATGTGCTCAACACCGCTGTTCGTGCTCATGGGCGATTGTAGAGCCCAACAATCTATTTTCTATTCGACCAACACTCCCATCATCTATGGAATGCGCTCGCACAAAATGCGGTTTATGAGCACATGGTACTCCCAAACGCGCTCGAACTGTGCAAGTTTCTCTGGAAGTGCCCATCTGAGTGTATATAGGTATTACGCCCTCGCGGGCTGTTGATTCATAAGGCGCATTTGCTGCGAGCGCATTCCAATGCTGCTACTATGTTGGCTGAAATGGATCCAAAGTTTGGCTTTAGCCGCCGCTCATGAGCAGGAACAGCGCCGTTGAACAACAGCCCGCGAAGGGCGTGGTATTTATCTGTGTTGAACAACAGGCCACAAAGGGCATTGAACAATTTTCCGCCAGTGCATCCACTAGCGCTTGATCACCTTCTCTGTATAAATGCCGCCGTTGAATCCTACTTCCAGCAGGTAGACGCCGGGACTGAGGTGCCTGCCGGAAAGATCGACACGCATCCTGCCCAGGCCTGTCTCTGTGCCTGCCTGCCGCAGCAATTCCTTCCCGGTGATATCGAGCAGCCGCAGCTGCACTCTTCCCACGGGCGCCCGCCCGAAGGCAATGTCGAGGTTATCGGTAAAGGGATTGGACAGCACGGTGAAAGATCGTACGGATGCGGAGGGATCTTTCAGCAAGAGGATCTTGCTGTATTTGAACTGATCGTCCAGGTCCGTTTCTTTCAGCCGGTAGTAGCTGAGATCCTGCGCGATGGCTGGATCTTTAAAGGAATAATCCTGCCGGGTAGCGCTGTTGCCCGCGGAGGGGACGAATCCAATGGTCGTATATACGTTGCCATCATAGGAACGTTCGATCCCGAAGCCTTTGCTGCCGGCTTCGAAGGAGGTGCTCCAGCTGAGGAAGGCATTATGGTCCCTGATCTGACCTTCGAAGTCCAGCAGGCCAACGGGCAGAATGGATATGCCGGGAACGCCGGCCCCGAAGCCGGAGAAGCCATTCGTGAAGGAGTACGTCAATCCCGTATTCGTACCCAGGGTGCTGATGGCAGGGGCGCCGACGGTGACGGTGCCGCCGCCTGTAGGATCGGCCGGGGTGACGGCCGAGATGGGGTTAGTCGTCTTCACCAGCTGGATATCACTGAGGTTCTGTCCGGTCGCCAAATGCCAGCCATCGATCTCCGCCTGGGTATAAAAGAGGGTGATATCGTAATTGCCCGAAGGATTGTTCGTCGTGGGCAGCACATGGAATGTCTTATCCATGAGATAATTCGCCGTATTATTATTCCAGAAAGGGGTGGAGGCCATGCCTGCGCGGTCGATGACCACCTGCGTACAGCCATAGTCGAAAGCGCTGAGGTTATGGATGCGGGCCATCAGCTTATGCGTAGACTGGTCATAGAAATAGACATCCGTATTGGGGCCCAGGTATTCCTGTCCGGAGGAGTTGAGCACCATCTGGATGCTGTTGCCGGGATCAGCATAGGTGAACCGGATCAGGGGCTTGTTCCCCTGGTAGGGTGTAGCGGCGGTAAAATTCGTGCAGCTGTTGCCATTCTGGAACAGGTAGGTATAGTTCGTTGTGCCGGTGCCGTCGTCATATTCCTCGCAGGCGTCGGCGGCGCTGGTGGCGGCGCCGTTGTCATAACAGAATTGCACGACCACGCTGGAGGTCCCATTCCACGCGAAGGGCGTCGAGAGCGTGAAGGTATTCCAGCCATTGACGGGCGTATAGTCGCTGTTGAAGACAGTGGTAAAGCCCGACTCATTCACGAAAGAGCCGTTGAATAAGGTCGTTTGCGCTACCAGTCCCATTTTGATGGTGACGCCATGGAAGATGAAATTCGCGGCGCTGTTCTTAACGATGTTCAGGGCAAGGGAGGTGATATTGCCGGCCTTTACGCCTGCCGCCGTCAGCTCGGAAGCGTAATAGATGAACTGAGCCTTGTTGCGGGTCTGGGAAGCATCCAGGGGACCGGGGAGGATAAAGTTCGCGAAGGTTCCAAGAGAGGCAGTGACCGCATGGGGGCCTACCGGGGCCAGGTCATTGTCATCCATGATCATGTTGAAGCTGGTCCTGCCGTTGCCGGCCACAGCATTGCCGCCGCCGCTGTTGACGGAGAACCCCAATACCCTGTTCCGGGCGCCGTTGACGTTCGCGTCGTCATAGACCCGGATGGTAAAAGGCTGGGCTGCCGTGAATCCGGCGGGGAAGGTCAGTGTTTGCGAAGGCGAGCTGAAGCTGCCGTTCGTGGTGATATCGAAGTCCACGCCTTGCACCGCGTTGCCGGAGCCGGCGCTGATGGTAGCAGTGGCCGTGGCCGAAGGAGTATTCCCGATGACCATATTGTAGTTATGATCGGTGAAGCTGCGGCATCCGGCGGTAGTGGTCGTAGCTTCCGTCACATGGTCGCCGGACAGTTCGAAGTCGATCTTGGGAGAGCAGGGACTGCCGCCTGCGTTGGGGGCCAGGCCTCCCAGTGAAGTGGAAAGGCTGCTGCGGTCGGTGCTGGCCGCGGAGGCCAGCATCCGTGCCTTCTGGTCCGCGGTGAAAAGCGTATAGCAATTCGTATAGTTCATGAAATTGCTTTCCGTATTGATCGTATAGACGCCGCCCGTGCAGGGATTAGGCTGGCCTGTGCGGCACTTGAAATTAACGCCGCCTGCCGCGCTGGAATGAAAAGACATAGGGTCCGTATCGCAGATCTGGTCGCCCGTCATGCTGCAGTTGGTGCTGGGCTGGCAGTGCGTCGAATCGGCGGAACCCTCGAAGGGATGATAAAGATTGAAGGCATGTCCTATCTCATGGGGCAAGGTCTTCTGTCCGGTGATCATTTGCGTAGCCAGCATCACCGTGCCGTCGAGGCTGGGACCGCTGCCGGGGAAATAGGCGAAGCCCGCGACAAAAGTGCCGGAAGTGCCATCGTTGCCGTCGATCTTATCGACGATCCAGATATTGTAATACCGGGTCGGATCCCACCGGATGAAATTCTTTACGTTTAGGTCGTCGGTACCGGGTCCTACGGTGTGATTCGAGTTGACGCCGCCGGTGGCATAGTTGGCGATGCCCGAGCCATCCACCCGGTTGATCCCGTTCGTTGGATTGCAATTAGGGTCCCTTTGGGCCAGCACGAATTGGATCTGCAGATCGCCGGCGCCCTGTATGCCGGGATAACTGCCATTATACACGGCATTCAGGTAATCGATGGCCCCGATGATCTGTGCGTCCGTGGGATTATAGATGGTGCCGACGGCTCCGCCCGTATGGACGACGTGGATCACCACGGGTATCGTATAAAGAGGGCTCCCGCCCAGGGTGACCGGATTGGCCTTGGAGCCCTGGATGATGGTATTGGAAGCAGGCGATCTTTTGGGAATAGCGGGAAGAGGATGCAGGCGGATATACTCGCGGATAGTGGCTTCACTGGCCAGGACCTGCTTGCGATAAGCGGGATCTTCCTTCATCTTCCGGGCATGGATGGCATCGAAGCCGCAAATAGCCTGTGAGAAAGCATGTTGTACGAATAATAACAGCAAGCAAACCAGGAGCACATAGGGGGTCTTTCTCATAACAATCGTTTATCGTCCCGCAGTTATTTAATATTTGTAAAATACAGGGATTTATTCGGTAATACAAAGATTTTCCCCATTTTAGCGTAAAGGCTAAAATCTATTTCTATTACCTTTATTTGTCGTCCTTCAACTCTTTAACGTAAACACTTTAAATCGAAATCGCTATATGAAAAAATCTGCTTTGATCCTGGCAGCACTTCTTGCTCTTTTTCATAGTCATGGTCAGTGGGTAGACAAAGTCAGCGATCCGGCTGCCTGGGTGAATCCCCTGATGGGAACGGATTCCAAATTCAGCTTATCCAATGGGAACACTTATCCCGCCATCGAGCTTCCCTGGGGCATGAATGCCTGGATGCCCCAAACGGGGAAAATGGGGGACGGCTGGGCTTACCAGTATAGTTCGGATAAGATAAAAGGATTTAAACAAACGCACCAACCTTCTCCCTGGATCAATGATTACGGCCAGTTCGCCATAATGCCCGTGACCAAGCACCTGGTATTCGACCAGGATGCCCGATCCAGCTGGTTCTCCCATAAATCGGAGGTCGCCAAGCCTTATTATTACAGCGTTTACCTGGCGGATGCCGATGTTACGACGGAATTCACGCCGACGGAAAGGGCTGTTCAGTTCCGCTTCACTTTTCCCGGCACTGATAGCTCCATGATCGTGGTGGATGGGTTCAATAAGGGATCTTATATAAAAATCATGCCCGCCGAAAGGAAGATCATCGGCTATACCACGAAGAACAGCGGCGGCGTCCCGGACAATTTTAAAAATTATTTCGTCCTTACTTTCGATAAGGCTTTCACCATCGCACACACCTGGCATGGACGCCAGCTGGCGAAGGATACCCTTGAATACCAGGGCGATCATACGGGCGCAGTCATCGGATTTGCCACGAAGAAGGGAGAGCAAGTGGTTATGAAGGCGGCCAGTTCCTTTATCAGCTACGAACAGGCGGAGCTGAACCTGCAAAAAGAAGTGGGTAACGACTCTTTCGAGACGACCGAGCGCAAAGCTCATGCCGCCTGGAACGAGGCGCTCAACCATGTGCTGGCGGAAGGCGGCACCGTGGACCAGATCCGCACTTTTTATTCCTGTCTTTACCGGGCGATGTTATTTCCCCGGAAGTTCTATGAGCTGGATGCGAAAGGCGCGGTCGTCCATTACAGCCCTTATAACGGGAAGGTATTGCCGGGATATATGTTCACGGACAATGGGTTCTGGGACACTTTCCGGGCTGTGTTCCCTTTCATGACCCTGGTATTTCCGGAGCTCAACAGCCATATGATGGAAGGATTGGCCAATGCGTATAAAGAGAGTGGCTGGCTGCCCGAATGGGCCAGTCCCGGGCACAGGGATTGTATGGTGGGCAGTAATTCCGCGTCCCTGATCGCCGACAGCTACCTGAAAGGCATCCGGGGCTATGATATCAATACCTTGTACGAGGCTATCCTGAAGAATACGGAGCATGAGGGACCCCTGAGTTCGGTCGGCAGACTGGGCGTCTCTTATTACAATGAACTGGGCTATGTACCTTACGATGTGAAGATCAATGAAAATGTCGCCCGGACCCTGGAATATGCCTATGACGATTTTACGATCATGCAGCTGGCGAAGGCACTGCATCGTCCTGCTGCCGAAATAGAGCTTTTCGCCAAACGTTGCCGCAACTACCGGAATGTCTTCGACCCTTCCACCAAGCTGATGCGGGGAAAGAACAAAGATGGCAATTTCCAATCGCCGTTCAATCCTTTCAAGTGGGGAGACGCGTTCACAGAAGGCAATAGCTGGCATTGGACCTGGTGCGTATTCCATGATATCAGTGGATTGCAGGGGCTGATGGGGGGCAAGGATAATTTCGTGAAGATGCTGGACTCGGTGTTCATCATGCCGCCTGTCTACGATGAAAGCTATTACGGGCAGGTGATCCACGAGATCCGCGAGATGCAGATCATGAACATGGGACAGTATGCGCATGGCAACCAGCCCATCCAGCACATGCTCTATCTCTACGACTATGCGGGACAACCCTGGAAGACACAGTATTGGGTGCGCCAGGCGATGAACAAATTATACAGTGCGCAGCCCGACGGCTATTGCGGAGATGAAGACAATGGCCAGACCTCGGCCTGGTATGTTTTTTCCGCGATGGGATTTTATTCCGTCTGCCCCGGCACGCAGCAATATGCGCTGGGTACGCCGCTCTTCCGCAAGATAACCCTGCAGGCGGACGGAGGAAAAAAATTCATGATCACCGCGCCGGCCAACAGTGGGAAGAACCTCTATATCCAGGGCGCCCGGCTGAACGGGCAGCCTTACGACAAGAACTGGATCAGTCACTTCGATCTCCGCAAAGGCGGCAGCCTGGACTTCCAGATGGGGCCGGAGCCTGCGAAGGGCCGGGGCGTAGCAGCGTCCGCCTATCCTTATTCCCTGTCGACGGATCCGTTGGCGGGCAAGAACGGGAAATAGAGGACCTTATCCCGCAATCGCAGGAAAGGCTTTTCGATGGCCAGATGCAGCAGCCAGGCTCCCAGCACCGATACGACGGCGCTCGCCCAGAATAAGGTATAGCTATCGGGTGAAATGCCTTGCCGGGTAAGCAGGAGGTGGGTGAGATGGATCAGACCCTTGTGGGTCAGGTAGAGTGAATAGGAGAGCGTAGCGACGAAAGTGCTGAGCCGGGAAGAATAGCGGTACAGGAAGCAGGAAGGGCTTAACGCCGCCAGGACCAGCACGCCATAGCCCAGGGATATGAGCGGGAAGCCGAAGACGACGGCGCTCAAAGAAAGGTCCTCCACTACGAAATAAGCGCCTGTCAGCAAGAGAAGGCTCAATAAGAAGAACGCGTTCCCGTAACGGGTAAGGCGCTCCCGGAGCCGGGGCCTGAAATGGAAGAGGGCAGCGAGGGCCACGCCTGCCAGCAGTCCATCCAGCCGGTTGTAGGTTGGATAATAAATATATTTATAATAGGCCAGCCCCAGATCTCCGTCTTCCGCCCGTGCGACAGGGGCGACGAAATGTTCCCAGCCAAACCAGCGTATGCCGAATCCCGCTACGAACAGGATCAGCAGTACCCAGCCTGCATGCCGCAGGGCCCGTCCATTGCGTTGGCCTCCGGCCAGGAGCAGGATGGAGAAAGGGAGGAGAAGATAGAACTGTTCTTCGATGCACAGGGACCAGGCATGAGAAAAAGCGCCCTGGCTACGCAGGTCCAGTCCGAAGTTCTGGGTAAAGGTCAGGAATTTCCAGAGGGGCGCCAGGTGGGAGCGTTCGACAAAGGCCGGTACCGTAAAATAGAGCAGGACGACGACGAGATAGGCCGGCAGGATGCGGAAGGAACGCTTGAGGTAAAAGTCCCGCAGGGAGAGAGGGCGTTGCCTGGCAAAGGGCGCCAGCAACTGTCCCCCGATCAGGTAACCGCTGAGGACAAAGAAGAGGTCGACGCCCGTCCACCCGAAAGTACCCAGCCTTTCGATCCATACGGGATGTCCAAAGAGCCGGTAATGATAAAGGAATACCAGCAGGATGGCCAGGGCGCGTAAATGGTCCAGGCCGGCGAGCCGTTGGCTGGCGGCAGGGAGTTGCTTTCCGGGATGATGGGGGAGCACAGGGAATGATGAGGTTGCGATGATGGAAACAGTTGATATAGCTAAGATAGGGGTAATTCCAGATCGCCAACGGGATTTAGCCGCCGCTCAGCAGGAAATTTTTTAGCTCCCCGAAATCCGCCGCGATCTTTTTACTATGCTTCTCTTTGCCCAGCAATGCCTGTACGGATGCGGGCTGTGGCACGGCCTCGCCGATGAGAGGTTCTACGGCGTCATAGAATTTCACGGGATGGGCCGTCTCCAGGAAAATGCCTTTCACGTCCGGATCGCCGGTGCGGGCGCCGGAGTATTCTTCCAGGTACTTTGACAAGGCCAGCCAGCCCACCGCGCCATGGGGGTCGGGGAGGTAATGATACTTCGCATATACGTCAATGATAGCTCTCCGGGTCTCTTCATCCGAAATGCTGTAGCTCGTCAGCACTTTTTTCAGAGAATGGAATTCCTTGTCGAAGATCTCCAGGATGCGGACGAAATTGCTGGGGCTGCCGACATCCATGGCGTTGGAGAGGGTGGCCACCGCCTGTTTAGTAGCATACTCTCCCGTCTGCAGATAGAGCGGTATGGTGTCGTTGGCATTGCAGGCCGCAATAAAATGCCGGACGGGAAGTCCCGAGCGATGGGCCAGTAGGCCGGCGCAGATATTACCGAAATTGCCGCTGGGAACGCTGATGACAGGAGGGTTCTTCTTATCCGCCCATTGCTGCCAGGCGAAGAAGTAATAGAACTGCTGCGGCAGCCAGCGGGCGACATTGATGGAATTGGCCGAAGTAAGGAACAATGCCTCTTTCAGCCCGGGGTCGGTGAAGGCCTGTTTGACCATCCGCTGGCAATCGTCGAAGCTGCCGTCAACTTCCAGCGCAGCAATATTCTTACCCGGCGTGGTCAGCTGTAATTCCTGTACGCTGCTCACTTTCCCGGACGGATAGAGGATGACGACCCTGACGCCTTCTACTTCATAGAATCCATTGGCCACCGCGCCGCCCGTATCCCCGGAGGTGGCGACGAGCACGGTGACCTCTTTCTTATTATCCCGCACGAAATATCCCAGGCAGCGGCTCATGAACCGGGCGCCTACGTCCTTGAAGGCCAGCGTAGGCCCATGGAATAGCTCCAGGGAGCTGATACGTTCCGATATTTTTACGAGGGGGAATTCAAAATTGATGGTCTCCGATACTATCCTTTTCAATGCTGCTTCCGGGATGGTATCTCCCACATAAGGCCGGATGACGGCGAGGGCGATCTCTTCCCTGCTGATGCCTTCGATATTTTCGATGAGCTCCTTCGGGATGACAGGGATCTCTTCGGGAAAATAGAGACCCTTGTCCGGCGCCTGTCCCCTGATGGTGGCGTCTTTAAAACTTACTTTTTCCGATGCGTTATTTAGACTGTAGTAGTGCATGATCGTGAGTGGTGAGTGGTGAGTGGTGAGTTGTCAGTGGTGAGTGGTGAGTGGTGAGTAGTGAGTGGTGAGTAGTGAGTTATGTTTAGGGGATGACTTTTACGCCTTGTTGATTGATGGTGGTGACGTAGGTATGATAAGCCAGTCCTATCTTGTCGTAAACCCTCTTCATCGCCTCTTCTACCTGGAGGGCGGTGGCCTGGTCCCTGCTGAGCATGAAGATGGAAGGGCCTGATCCGGAGATACCTCCGCCGAGGGCGCCGGCTTCTTTACAGGTCTGTTTTACTTCGTCGAACCCCGGGATCAGCATGCTGCGTACCGGCTCGATGATCACATCTTCCAGCGAGCGTCCGATCAGCTCATAGTCATTCTTCATGAAGCCGGCAACGAGTCCCGCGATATTTCCCCATTGCCGGATGGCGTCTTTGAGGAGGACGGACTTGCGAAGGATCTGGCGTGCGTCTGCCGTCCGGACCTCTATCTGCGGGTGGACGACGGTGACATGGAGCAGGGGTGCGGGGACGGACACGATATCCAGGGGGAAGATGGACCGGATAAGGGTGATGCCGCCGTAGATACAGGGCGCGATATTATCCGCATGCTTCACGCCCGACGCCACTTTCTCCCCGAACATGGCAAAACGGACCAGGTCTTCTTTGGAGAAAGGGGAGTTCAGCAGGATGTTGGCCGCGATAACAGCTCCTGCCGCGCTGGCGGCGCTGCTGCCGATGCCGCTGCCCGGTTTGATCTTTTTATGAATAATGACCTCGAAGCCGGGAGGATCTTTCAGTTCTTCCAGCATGGCCAGGAGGGGGGCGCCCGCGGTATTCTGCGCGGGATCGGTGGGCAGGGGGAATCCATCGCCGCTGGTGATGACCACTTTGGGTTCGTCCAGCAGCCGGACCTGCATCAGGTCACAGGGCTCTTCCAGGGCCATGCCCAGCACATCGAAGCCGCAAACAAGGTTGGCGACGGTGCCGGGAGCTTTGATCGTTATTTCGTTCATTTCGGTTGTTGTTCATTGTTAGGAATGGCCGTCCCATTATGCATGGGCCGCCCGGATGATATCCGCGAATACGCCGGAGGCGGTGACTTCGGCCCCCGCTCCCGCGCCTTTGATGACCATGGGTTGCTCGGGATAGCGATCCGTATAGAAAAGGACGACGTTGTCCTTTCCGTACAGATGGTAAAGATCGTGCTGCGGATCGATGTGCTGCAGACCTACCGCCGCCTTCCCCTGCTCATACCGCGCTACGAATTTGAGCTTTTTCCCTTCACGGAGGGCCGCCTGGTACAAGTTTAAAAAATGTTCCTCCTCCGCGGCCATTGCCGTATAGAAATCTTCCACCGTTCCCTGCATACAGGAAGCAGGCATGAAGGTCTGGTTGAGGATATCTTCCATTTCCATTTTTTCACCAGCTTCGCGGGCGAGGATCATGATCTTACGCATGACGTCGGTGCCGCTGAGGTCCAGGCGGGGGTCGGGCTCCGTATATCCCTCGTCCTGCGCCTGCCGCACGACTTCCGCGAAGGGTCTTTTTCCGTCGTAGTTATTAAAGACGAAATTAAGGGTGCCGCTCAGTACGGCTTCGATCCGGGAGACCTTATCCCCGCTGCGGAGCAGGTCATTCAGGGTTCCGATCACGGGGAGGCCGGCGCCCACATTGGTCTCGAAAAGGAAGAGGGAATTATATTCCCGGGCAAGGTCTTTCAGTTGTTTGTAATATCCGTAAGGGGAGGAGCAGGCGATCTTGTTGCAGGCGACCACGGAAATGCTTTTTTGCAGGAGGCGATCGTAGCAGGCGGCCACTTCATTGTTGGCGGTGACATCCGCGAAAACGGCATTGCGGAGGTTCTTGGAGCGGATGGCGTTGACCCAGCTGCCCAGGTTCATCGGGACGCCTTCGTCCAGGGCTTCTTTCCAGCGGTTCAGGTCGATGCCTTCATCGTTGAAGAGCATTTTCCGGCTATTGGAGAGGCCGATGACGCGGACCTGGAGGCGCAGCTGTTCCTGCAGGTAGCGCTGCTGCTGCCGTAGCTGCTCCAGCAGGCGGCGTCCTACATTACCGGTGCCGGTAATAAAGAGGTTCAGTTGTTTATAAGTGGTCTCGAAGAATTCTTCATGGAGGATATTGATCGCTTTTTTTACGTCGCCTGCGGCCACTACGGCGGAGATATTCCTTTCGGAAGAACCCTGGGCGATGGCCCGTACGTTCACGCCGTTCTTCCCCAGGGCGCCGAACATCTTCCCGCTGATGCCGGGATGGCTCTTCATATGATCGCCCACGAGCGCGATGATAGAGAGTTCTTTTTCGACGATGAGGGGTTCGACCTTGCCCGTCTCGATCTCATGGCCGAAGGCATTGTCCACGGCTTGTTTGGCTACGGCTACGTTCGGCTCGTCGACGCCTACGCAGATGGAATGTTCCGAAGAGCCCTGGGTAATGAGGATGACGTTGATCTTTTCACCGGAGAGGGCTTCGAAGAGCCGTTTGGAGAAACCGGGTATGCCCACCATGCCACTGCCTTCCAGGCTCAGCAGGGCGATGCGCCCGATGCTGGAGATCCCGCGGATGCTGCTATCGTTGCGGGAAGAAGCATATTCGATCACGGTGCCGGCGTCTTCCGGGGCGAAAGTATTTTTGATCCATACCGGGATATTCCTGCTCATCACCGGCTGGATGGTGGGCGGATAGATGACCTTCGCGCCGAAGTGGGAAAGCTCCATGGCCTCCTGGTAGGAGATATGGGGTATCAGCTTCACATTGGAAACGAGGCGGGGGTCGGCCGTCATCATGCCTGATACGTCGGTCCAGATCTCCAGGACCTTTGCATCCGTGGCGGCGGCGACGATGGCGGCGGTATAATCGGAGCCGCCACGGCCAAGGGTCGTAGTGATGCCATAGCGGTTGGAGGCTACGAAGCCGGGGATGATAATAAGCGACTCCTTCACGGACCCGAAATACTGGCGGATATGCGGGTTCGTCAGGGGAAAGTCCACGGCCGCATAGCCGAACTGGGAATCCGTTACGATCAGATCCCGGGAATCCTTCCAGACGCTGTCGATCTCCAGGGCCTGGCAGCGGGCGGCGACGATGCGGGAGGATAGCAGCTCGCCTTAGC
>Ga0307517_10012028_pt1 | contig 11940 bp, 8 predicted proteins | sample 23_EM_MG_FD_194515 | JGI IMG/M metagenome (GOLD analysis project Ga0307517, IMG submission 194515) | Populus trichocarpa ectomycorrhiza microbial communities from riparian zone in the Pacific Northwest, United States - 23_EM | ecosystem: Host-associated > Plants > Roots > Unclassified | place... | reverse complement strand
GCACGGTCGCGATCAACGCGCCGTCGGGGTCATAGCGCCGCACGCCCCAGCCGCCGAACAGGCCGGTCCACACGCAGCCCTCGGCGTCGACGGTCGGGCCGTCCGGATGCCCGTCTTCCCTGGCGATGGTAATGAACGGGCGCGGTTCGCCGAGCGTGCCGTCATCCGCAACGGGCACCGCGCGGATCAGCCCCGCAAAGGTATCCGTGATGTAAAGCGTCCGTCCGTCGGGCGAGATCGCCGGGCCGTTGGTCACCACAGCGGCGGGCAGCCCGGTTTCGGCCACTCCGCGCCGGTCCAGCCGATAAAAGCGACCCGATGCGTCGCTCTCGGAATCGTCCATCGATCCCAGCCAGATCGTCCCGTCAGGGCCAACGGTGGCATCGTTCAGGCGATTGCCTGGAGCATCGGGTTCGACGGCGATCGGGTCAGTGAAGCTTCCGTCGGCGGGGTCGAAGCGATGCACGCCCGTCTTCAAGCCTGCCAGCAAGCCGGTCTCGGCCGGGAGGATCCAGCCGACGGGGGAGGGCGCTTGCCAACGCTGCGGGTCATCGTCGCCGGGCCGAAAGCGATAGACGCACGGCGCCTTGATATCGACGAACCACAAGGTGTCACCGATCCATATCGGCCCTTCGCCAAGCGTCGCGCCGACGCTCGCCACGACCTCTGGCGTCGGGCTGGTCACCGCCAGCCCGCGTCGACGAAATATTCGTGCCCCGTGCACATTCGCGCGTCGTCCGACGCGAGAAACAGTGCCAGCGCCGCGACATCGGCGGGCTGGATGCGGCCGTCGAGGCATTGCCCGGCGAGGATTTCAGCCTCGCCCTCGGGGGTGTACCAGCGTTCCTGGCGCGGTGTCTGGACGTTGCCCGGCACCACCGCATTGACCCGGATATTGTCGCGGCCAAGATCGCGCGCCAGGCCGCGCGTCAGTCCTTCGATCGCCGCTTTGGCGGTCTGGTAGATCAGCAGATCGGGCAGCCCGAGATGCCAGCTGATCGAGCCGAAATTGACGATCGCGCCGCCGCCTGCGCGGCGCATCGCCGGGATCACGGCCTGGGCGGCGAAGAATTGATGGCGCAGATTGACCGCCATTCGTTCGTCCCAATAGGCAGGGGTAATGTCGTCGATCTTGTGGCGATCGTCGTTGGCGGCATTGTTGACCAAGATGTCGATGCCGCCGATCGCCGCCTCGATCTCGGCAAAGCACGATTTGAGACCATCGAGATCGGTCAGGTCGCAGCGACGGAAGAGCGGTCGAACCGCTGAACCTGACAGGCGTTCCGCGAGTGATGTTCCGGCCTCACCCTGGATGTCGACAAAGGCGACGCGCGATCCCTGTTCGGCGAATGCCTCGACCAGGCCTTCGCCGATTCCGGTCGCACCGCCGGTGATCAGCACGCGCTTGTCGGCAAGGCTGGGATAGGAAGCGCGCCTGGCGCCGGAGGCCGTCTGAAGCATTGCGTCAGTCCCCGACATGGACTTCGGTCGACACTCGTCGACCGCCGATATCATACCAAGGCTTCACAACGATGCTCCCGCGCGTTCAGGGGTCAGCAGGCCGCGCGCCGCGAGATTGCGCATCAGGTCGCCGATCCCGAATTGCCAGGCGGGTGCCGCCTTGGACGTCGTGACTCGATTGGTCAGCGTGCCGAGGCGCGGAGTCGAAATGGTGACGATGTCGCCCTCCTTGTGCGTAAATCCACGACCCGGCTCGCCGCGATCCTGGGTCGGCGCGAACATTGTCCCGAGGAACAAGGCAAAGCCGTCCGGATAATGGTGTTCGCTCAGGGTCTGGCGGACGAGCTCGAGCGGGTCGCGGCTGATCTCGGCCATGCTGCTCGATCCCTTCAGGCGATAACCGTCGGCGCCTTCAATAGTCAGATCGACCGTTGCACCGCGCACGTCGTCGATCCCGAAACTGTCGTCGAACAGCCGGATGAACGGCCCGATCGCGCACGACGCGTTATTGTCCTTGGCCTTGCCCAGCAGCAGTGCTGAACGGCCCTCGAAATCGCGCAGATTGACGTCGTTGCCCAGGGTCGCGCCGACTGTGCGTCCGGCCGGATCGACGATCAGCACGATTTCGGGTTCGGGGTTGTTCCAGGTCGAATCCGAGCGGATGCCGATATCGGCACCCCAGCCGACGCTGGCGAGCACCGGGGTTTTGGTGAACACTTCGGCGTCGGGCCCGATCGCGACTTCGAGATATTGCGACCACATGCCGTCGGCGATGAGCGCTTTCTTCAGTGCCGCCGCACCCGCCGAACCGGGGATCACGGTGCGCAAATCGCCGCCGACATGCGCCGCGAGCTTGTCGCGTACCGCCGCCGCGGCACCGGCGTCGCCGCGCGCGCGTTCCTCGATCACGCGTTCGAGCGTCGACACCGCGAACGTCACGCCCGCGGCTTTGACGCACTGCAGATCGATCGGCGCGAGCAGGCGGTAATCCGCATCCTCACTCGCCCCGAGCCCGATCTCGTCGGGTGCTCCCAACGGCTCGCCGCCCGCGGCACCGTCGACGCCTCGTGCGATCAGTTCGGCAAGGGTCGGCGCGACGCGCGCCATGTCATGCACGATCCCGTCGGCGATCAACACGGGACTCGGGCCGTCAGGTCCCTCCACGCGACCGACGAAGCGGCCCGACCGCCAGTCGGCGGGCAAAGCTGTCGATGTTATTGGACCTTCCGTTACCATCCTTCATCCCGGCAAGTTTATCTTCTGGTACCGCTAACGTTCGTGCCGTTATGCTCGGATGTCAAGCAATGTCGTACGAGACGCTCGATCCGGTGGCTGGTCTCGGGCGTGGAGTAGTCAGTCTATATCCGTAACCGGCTTCCACAGCTGAATAACGGCCGCCATCGGCGAGCGCCCCTGCAGCACCGAACGACCGGATCTGGGCGCGATAACCGACGCGGTCGGTTGCTATCCAGCTCCGATCCTCCAGCGTCAGGCCAGCGCGTCTGCGCCGCCCAACCGGGTCGCGTTTTCCCAGAAGCGCGCATTAGGCGTGACGCCCAACCCGGGGCCTTGGGGGAGGAGGAAATGGCCGTCCGAACAGTCGAGCCGGCCATCCATGAGCGACGCCGAGTGATGAAAGATCGAGTGCTGATATTCGTGCCAGCGCAGGTTGAGGATGGTGGACGACGCCAGCAAGCTTGCCGCCGCGAAAATCCCGGCGCCGATGGTGGCATGCGGGATGATATAAGCGTGATGGGCCTGCGCCAGGTGCGCGATGCGCATGAACTGTGTGATGCCGGTATGCCCCATCTCCGGCTGCACGATCGACACCGCGCGCGCCTCGAGCCTGCTGCGCGCGTCGAACACCGTCCGCCATTCCTCGCCGGCGGCGACCGGGATGACCGAGTGGCGCGCAATCTCCGCCAGGCCCTGCACGTCCTCAGTCTTGCACGGTGCCTCGATGAAGGTGAGATCATAGGGCGCGAGCTTGTCGATCAGCGCGATCGCCTCGGCCGGCGAATAGATCCAATGGCAGTCGAGCATGATAGCGATATCGGGACCCAGGCCATCGCGCAGTGCCGCGATCTCCCGCTCAACGCCTTCGTAGCTTACCACCGCGGCAATCTTCACCGCGCGATAGCCGCGGTCGACGAAGCTTTTGGCCAGGTCGACCTTTTCGGCGATCGTCGGTCTCGGCAATCCGGAAACATAGGCCGGGATGCGATCGCGATGCTGGCCGCCGAGCAGCTGCGGCAGCGACAGGCCGGTGAGCTTGCCCATCAGGTCCCACAAGGCGATATCGACCCCGGCCATCGCATCGAGCCAGAACCCGCCGGTATAGCCGCGCACGCGCATCAGGTCGTAAAGGTCGTCCCAGATCGCCTGGACGTCGAATGGCGAACGGCCGGCAATGATCGGGGCGATGATATCGTCGACAAGGGCGTGGATCGCGTTGGGCGCGACCAGGCCATAGGTTTCGCCCCAACCTTCCGCGCCGGAGTCGAGCGTTACCCGGATGACCGCCGACCGCATCGTCTGGGGGTAGATGGTGCGGTTGCCGCGCCGCACCACGTAACCGCGATCGTTGACCGTCTCGCCTGGTCCCAGCCCGCCGAGATAGCTGTCATCCTGCGGGATGCGGACCGAGAATATGTCAATCGCCCTGATCGCATCATTGATCATCGAACACCTCTCATGCGCCGTTCAACGCGATTATCTTATATCTTTATTAGCAACAAAATCGGTGATGGCCAGTCTCTAAAGAGCCGAAAGTGTAGACGTGCTGCCGGCGCTGCGGTAGCGTCGACGGCGATGGTAGCAACGCAATCACCGGCACCGGCCAGCCGTGGAACCCGGATACGCAGCGATAAGGCGGGGGCCCAGCCCAACCAGAGCCTGATCGACGGCATTACCGTGCTCCAGGCCCTGGCCATCTCGACCGAGCCGGTGGGCTGCCGGGAAGTCGCGCGCCGCGTCGGGCTGGAGACGACGCGGGTCAACCGGCTGCTCAAGACGCTGACCTATCTCGGTATCGCGCGGCAGACGCCCGACCGTAAATATCGGGCCGGCGCCGGCATGACCGTGCTGGCGGCGCAGAGCCTGTTCGCCTCGGGCTTGCTGCGGCGCGCCTTGCCGGCGCTCGAGGAGCTGCGTCACTTCGGCCATACCGTGGCCATGGGGGTTCGCTGGCGGGACAATGTCAGCTATCTTTTCCACGCGCCGCCCAACATGCCGGCGACCGATGCGCTGGGCCGCATCGGCCTCTACCCCGCGACGCGGGGCGGCATCGGCATGGCGCTGCTCGCGACCTTGGAAGACGACGAGATTCACGAGATCTACGCCAAGGGGGACATCCCCGGCTACGCCGACATGGATGCCCTGCTCGTGGCGCTGAGCGATATCCGTCGCCAGGGTTATGCCCGATTGCGTGTCAAGGACGAGCGCGAGCAGCATACGGTGGCGATCACGGTGGGCGAGACGGCCTATGCGGCGATCGGCCTGTCGGGATGGATTCCCGAGGCGGCGATGCCAACCATGCTCGAAGCGTTGCGCGTCGCCGCGGCGGAAATCCAGGCGAGGGGCCTGGAACGCGGCGACGAGATCGCGCCGGCGGACCCGGCGCTGGACTATCGCCTCGCCGTTTAGGCTGTAGACTCATAAAAGCTGCCTGTCGGTTACCGACCCAGAAACTGCCGTCCAGCCGCCGGAACTCTTTATCGAGAAGCTGTCATTCAAAATGGCGCTTTGGTAGCATACAGTCCATTCCCGCGCCTTTCCTGTTCTTTAACGACCTCGACCCATATGTAGGACGAGAGGGGCGCGCGTGACCAAGCTCAAAAAAATCACTTTGCATCTGCTCATGAGTGCTGTCGTTTCAACGCCATTGTTGGCAGTGGACCGCAAAGTATATCGCGTTAGCGTCGAGCCATCCGAGAAAACAAAATTAGCTTTGCCGTTAGCAAGGTGCATTTGGTCGCAACATTACCAAGATACTCTTGCATACATCAACAAACTCGAAAAGGGGATGCGTCGGAACGACATCCTAAAGCAATTGGACGAACTTAAAGCGGGATGCAGCAAATATCCCGAGGGAGATATCATTCAGGCAATTGTTTTCATAAGAGAGGAGCAAGTTGGTCTGTGTCTAAGTAATCATAATCAAAGAGAATATGATGAACTTTCTCGACGCATGAGGCACCATCAGAATAGCGAAGAAGCCAAAAACTTCGTCATCGAAGGATTTCCATCATCCCTATCTAGCGCTATTGCTGTTTGCGATCCATCGTTGCAGGACATCTATCGCCCCGAGTACCGAAAAACTTTCGGGATCGCCAACTTCGGCTGGAACTGGCTTTTCAATTATTGATCTCGCCTATAAATAATGTGCAGCCGATTTTCGCCGAGGGTGGTTTTGCCGTTGTCCGCAAGGCCTGTCATCGCGACACGACGCGGCTTGCGGAACGGTAGTTTGATCGTGTTCGCTTTCCAGAAGCCGACGGTCAGCAAAGTCCCGATATCAGCCAGAAGCCGCCTGTCTCGAATCCACCCATTTTCGGTCATTCGCGATCACAACCGAAAGCGGCCATTTTATGAGTTCGCAACCTAGTCCAGAGGCTCAGCGTGCGCATAGGCATGCTGCAGGCGGTCGAGGACCGTCCCGAGTTCGCGCTGGTCGGTTTCGTCGAACTCGGGGCCGACAGCGCGCGTATAAGCCGAGGCGATGACGCCACGGCGCCGCAACACTTCCTTGGTGAGACGCCAGCGATAGACCGCCTGGATCATCAGGATCGGCAGCAACGCCTCGTACAATCGCCAGACCTCGGCGCGGTCGCCGGCCAGATGGGCGCGCATCAACGCGACATGGACCTCGGGAGTCTCGGCGGCGGGCATGCTGCCAATCGCGCCGCGCGCGAGTTCATCGGTGATGTACCGCCCGCCGGCGCCCCCGAAAACGCCCTCGAGGTGCGGAACGTTGCTCGCCAGCAGCGCGGAGATGCGCTGCCCGCACGGCATGTTCTCCTCCTTGACCCACCGGATCGCGTCCGACGCCGCGACAATGCGCGCGACCGCCTCGGCGGTGAGCCCCAGACCCATCGGCGTCGGCGCATTCTGCAGCATGATCGGCAGGCCGGCCTGCGCGCCCAGATCGCGATAGAAACCGGACAGCGCGTCCGGGCCGAGCGCGCGCGGGGTCATCACCATGGCGGCGCTGGCGCCCGCCGCCGCACCGGCCGCGGCCAGCCGCGCGCTATCGCCAACCTCATCGCTGCTGGCGCCGACCACGAACCGCACGCGGCCGGCGATCGTGGCACCGATCAGACCGATGACTTCTTCGCGTTCGTCGAGCGTCAGCAGGTCATATTCGCTGGCAAGGCCCGGAAAGACGAGGCCGTCGGCGCCCGACGCGATGACATAGTCGACGACCGATCGCATGCTGTCGCCGTCGATATCCCCGCTTTCGGTGAAGACGGTCGGCAGCACCGGGAAGACGCCGCCGAGGGATGACTGGGTCATTGAATTCCTATTCGAACAGGTGGGCGAGACAGCCGGGCAGTCTCGCCCCGAGCGGACCATCATGGGTGGAAAGGCGCGTCAGAACTTCGCGTTGAACCCGAGCGAGAAGCGACGGCCCTGGATGCCGTAGAACGAAGTCGCCTCGGGCGATTCGACATAGCGGCGCTGGATTTCGTTGGTCAGGTTCGACCCGTCGGCGAAGATCGTGAAGCGGCCGAATTCATAGCGGATCGATGCGTCGACGGTGCGGAACGGCGCGTAATAGATCGCCGTGCTGCCGGGCCCGACGCTGTCGAAGAACTTGTCGCGATAATTGTACGCGACGCGCGCGCCGAAGCCGTATTTCTCGTAATAGAGCACCAGATTGTAATTGACCTTGGACAGGCCCTGGAACGGGAGCGCCTGACCCTTGCGATCGAGCAAGCTGGTCGAGCTGTCGATGTACGAGAAATTGGCGACAACGCCGAAACCATCCAGCGGCGAGGGAAGGAAATAGAACGGCGTCTGGAACAGGACTTCCACGCCCTTCACCTTGCCGCCCGTACCGTTATAGGGGCGGGTGATCAGATATCCCTCCGGCTGGCCCGGCGGCGCGACTTCGCCAGGCGGGATTTCGTAGCTCGCCTTGCTGTAGATGAAGGTCTTCACGTCCTTGTAGAACGCGCCGACGGTGAACGCCGAACCAGGGGCGAAATACCATTCCAGCGACGCGTCGAACTGATCGGCGCGCAACGGCTGAAGCCGGGGGTTGCCGGCGCTGCCGTTATAGGGCGACAATCGATTGAGCGTCAGGTTCGGCGACAGATCGATCGAGTCCGGCAGCCCCAGGACCTTGGCGTACCCCGCGCGAAACAGGAGCTTGTTGGTGATCTCCAGCTTGGCGACCGCGCTCGGCAGCCAATCGGTCGATTGCGTCTTCACCGTCAACGGATCGGCCAGACCGCTCGCGCGCTTGATGGCGCCATTGGCTTCGCGCGACGTGTCGGTATAGCGCAGGCCGACATTGCCCGTCAGCGGCATCGATCCAAGCTGTGTCGCGAAGCTGATCTTGGCATAGGCGGCCATCGTCTTCTCGCCGATGCGGAAGGATTGCAGCGGATCGACGAAACCGGCGGGGCACAGACCGCTATTGGGCGCGATCGTGTTGCAGGCGCCCCCGATCGGGAGCCCCCACGCATTCGCCGCGAGATATTTCGTGGCGATCGACGGGGCGTCCCCACCCAGCAGGTTGGCATAGTCCCGAACGCTATAGATCGACGGACCCGACGACAGCAGGAACGTGTTGGCGGGCGTGGTGCCGGCAAAGGCGACCTGATTCTGGACCGTCTGACGAACGGTGGTCAGCGCCGAGTAGCGCACGCCGGTATCGATCTCGGAGAAGAACGAATTCTTCGGCTTGAAGGCGAAGTCGACTTTGCCCGCGGTTTCCTGGGCGGTGTTGCGGTTGAAATTGTCGAAGGCGTTCGAATAGCGGAACGTCGCCGGGTTGGTGACGTCCAGACCCGCGGGCCCGGTCAGGCTGGGAATGCCCCCTTCATTGACGTCGAAGGTGAAGGGATATTTGTTGACGCTCTGGACGCGGACGAATTCCTGGGTGACGTTCATCGTCGAGCGCGAATAATTCGCTTCGGGCCTGACCGAAAAGCGCCCGTCGTCCGTGCTCCACTTGAAGCCCAGCGCGCTGGTGAAGGTGTCGCTTTTGACCCTCAGCGCTTCGGCATTGCCTTGTGCCACCTGGTTGATGACGCCCGAGGTCAGGATCTCGTTCGACGACAGCGTATAGGACGTATAATCGCCGGCATTGCTGCTCAGCGGCACCGAGAACCAATCGCGCGTGCGTGTCGTCTTGAGGTGCGAATAAGCGGCGTCGCCGTACAGCTCGAAGTTCGGACTGGGCCGCCACTGAAACGCGCCGTTGCCGCCGATCTTCTCGCGCTTTTCGAGCAGGCGCTGGAAGCGAAAATCGGCGATATAGGTGCCGGGAATCCCGTCGCCGTTCGGATCGTTCGCCTTGGGATGAGCCGGCGTGTTGAACGCCGAGGTGAGCGGCGTGTAGCCGGTGAAGGAGTTGAACGAATCCTCGTTCACCGGTTTGTTCGAATACGTGGCGTTGAGCAGGATGCCGAACGTGTCGTTGGCAAAGGTGTTCGAATAGAGCGCCGAGCCGTCATAGCCCCATCTTTTGTCCTGGTCGGAATAGACCGTGGACCCCGACACCGAGATCAATTGCCCCGGCTTGTCGAACGGCTTGCGCGTGATGATGTCGACCGTGCCGCTCAGCGAGCCGTCGGTCCGATCCGCGCCCTGCAGCTTGATGACGTCGAGCCGACCGATCAATTCGGACGGAAATAGCGAGAGCGGGCCGTAATCGGAATCGAGCACGGACGCGATGCCCGCGCCGCGGCCATTGGGATTGATCAGCGTGCGCCCGTTGATTTCGCTGCGATTCTGGCGAAGGCCGCGGATCGAAACGCTCGTCCCTTCGCCCAGGGCACGGCGAATCTGGACGCCCGACACGCGTTGGAGCGACTCTGCGATATTGTTGTCCGGCAGTTTCGCGACGTCGGTGGCGACAACCGAGTCCTGGAACTGGTCGGTGTTGCGCTTGACCTGGAGCGCATCGGCCAGACTCTTGCGATAGCCGGTAACGACGATCTCCTTGTCGCCCGTGCTCGGCGCGGCGCTCGCCTGGCCGCTATCCGCGGCACCGCCGGCGCTTTGCGCGTCCACCTTGTCCTGGGCGGAAGCCGGACTGCCGGCGATCATTGCGCCGAGACACACTCCGCCAAGCCAAAAGCCTGCCCTCATCGTTCCTCTCCCTGCGATCTTATCGTCTTGTGAGGAATTAATGTTGCACATTTAGCTACACGTCAACACAATTATTCCCGGGGATTACAGCGTTGAGTTCGAATGAGATCCAGTGAATCACGCAAAGATGTTGCTATAACGACCTCATCGACGCGTTACGGACGCGCCGCCATCGACCTGATAATCGACGCCCGTGATCCAGCCGGCCTCGTCGGAGCAAAGGAACAGCGCCAGCGCTGCGACATCGTCAGGTCGGCCGATGCGGCCGAGCGGGTGGCGTTTGACGTTGGCGGCGATCGCTGATTGCGGGTCCGCTTGTGCATCGATTCCGCGACGCCAGAGCGGCGTATCGATCGACGCCGGTCGGACGCAGTTTACCCGGACATTGTCGGGGGCAAGTTCCAGCGCGAGCGTGCGCATCAGGCTGTCGAGCGCGGCCTTGGACGCCGCATAGGCAGCGAGCCCAGGCGTGGCGTAGGTCGAATTGATCGACGACACGAACAGGAAGCAGCCGCTCCGCCGCGCCTGCATGGCCGGCGCGAACATCTGCGCCAGCCTGAGCGCAGCGCCGACATTCACCGCGAACATCTGGGCCATGAAGGCCGCGCTGGTATCCATCGTCGGGCAAGCGTCGCCCATGGCGGCGGCGTGGACGACGATGTCGGGCTCGAGGCCAGCGGCACTGATCGCCTCCGCCGCCTGCGTCAGCGATGCTTCATCGCCGAGGTCGCACAGCAGGCGGAGGTCGCCGGATGGCGCCTCGACCCGATCGAGCGCGATGATCCGACACCCTTCGTCAGCGAACCGCGTAGCGATTGCGCCGCCAATGCCGCCCGCCGCTCCGGTAACCAAGGCGACCTGGCCAGCGAGACGCTGTGTCATGCGAACATTCCTTTTGCCCGGAGGAGAGCGGCGAGCCGCACGAACCCCGCCGCGGTCAGTTCGTCACTATCGCCGACCTCGGCGGCACCGCCAAGGTGACGGATCGCGGCGGCGAACAACGGTGCCACGACGGGCGCACCGGCTACCAGGCAGGTCGCGCCGGGAGCGAGCGGCACATTCTCGCGCACATCGGCGCCGATCAGCACGCCCCACAGGAAAGAGGCGGCATCGCCGGTTGCCATCCGGCCGGCCTGCACCGCCGATCGCGCCGCGAAGAGCAGCCGGCCAAGTCCGCCGCCTTCGGCACCGCGCGCAACGCCGGCGCGGAACGCCGCTCCCTCGCTCGGCTCGGCCGCCATCAGCGGCGCGAGCACGCTGCGGTCGGCGAGCACGCGATACAGTTCGACCGTCATCGAGGTGTGGAATTGCGTCACCGTCGCGCCGTCATGCGTCAGCCATTTGCCATGCATGCCCGGTACCAACAGGAGCAGTCCGGCTTGGCCTCGAGAATGTTCCAGCGCGCCGACCGCGGCCACTTCCTCGCCGCGCAGCACGTCGGGGTCGCCGAAGCGCTGTTCGCACGCCAGGCCGGGCAGGAAGATGACGGCATGGCCGCCGATGCTGGCGGCCGCCGCGCCATCGACGATCGCGTCCGGGCCGGCGGGGCAGTCGACGCGCGCGATTTCCTCCCAGCCCATCGCCGAGCCGATCATGCCGCTCAGCAGCAACGGTCCCCGAACATTCGGCCAATGCGCCCGCAGCCGATCGACCTGCTCGACGATCCCCGCCCGCCCCAGATCGGCCAGCCGCACGGTCTCCACCTGCGTATCGAGCGTGTGACCATCGCGCCGCAACCGGCGCGCGCGCAACTGAGCGGTACCCCATTCGACAGCGATCAAATCGTCGCTCACGCCGCGACCTCGCGGTCGAGCATCGACCGGCCGGTCGTCGCCAGGAAGGCCGCCAACAGCCCCAACGGATAGGCGATGGCGATCACCAGGAACATCGGACGGTAGGTGATGGTCGCCACCAATTCGCCGACCAGCTGCGTCGTGACGATCGTGACCAGGCCGCCAATGATCCCGTTCACGGCCATCACTTTCCCGATATGCCGTCCCGGATACAGATCGACGCACAAGGCGGTCTGGTTGGTCACCCAGGCAGTATGGACCAGCGCCACCAGCGCGCCGAGCGCGAGGCTTATCCAGACGGCCGGCGCCAGCGCATTGAACGCGCCGATCGGCGCGATCACCGCGACGAGCGCCATCGTCGCAA
>Ga0307517_10012027_pt1 | contig 11941 bp, 12 predicted proteins | sample 23_EM_MG_FD_194515 | JGI IMG/M metagenome (GOLD analysis project Ga0307517, IMG submission 194515) | Populus trichocarpa ectomycorrhiza microbial communities from riparian zone in the Pacific Northwest, United States - 23_EM | ecosystem: Host-associated > Plants > Roots > Unclassified | place... | reverse complement strand
TGATCAATTTGCTGCCAATTTTAACCAAGTATGATGTCTAACCACAGGTCGGGGTTAGAACTTATCCTAAAGCGGAGTTTGATGATGTAATATTACCATATATGGAGTTGTACCTGATTACATAGGTCCCTCAGTGGATGGCTGAGCCAAAAAAATCGACCTCAGGTTCCTTTTTTTAATCTATGTGCCCCCTTGAAGCGGTCTTGATTAAAGTGGCATGTTGAGAACCTGTCTCGCGTTTGCATGAACCTGAGACAAGGATTGGCCGGGCACTATACAAGCGCGTTTCACCGCTCAACACACCAATTGCCCCCACAGTCGCCTATCAAATCGTGAGAACATGCCAGCAATTGACTATTTTCAAACCAAACCTCTACCGTGACATGCAGTTCTCCTTTATCAACAGCCTCCAGCAAAAGGTCAACCTCCTTCTCTGAATTGAATTCTAGGCTGGTTTTGTGTCCATGCTCGCGACATACCCCTTGAAATTTGTTGCTATCAGGATCGTGTCGCAGCCTTTCCTCGGTCTTGAGTTCGTCAAGCATGAGAACTTGGTGCACAACTTGGTGGGTCTCGAGAAGATTTTTTATGTCTTCGAAGTTGCTAATGACATTTGTTTCAACTTCAAGCCTGCTTGGTGTAAGAGCGGATACAAGGAGTCGAGGAATGATGGTGCGACGGCGAAGGGTGCTTAGAGATGGGAGGTTCAGAGCACGGTGAGCAATTCCTGCGACTCTAGCACCACCAAGTCTCCATAACAAAAGACCTCGCAGGTCGTCCTCCTCTGTATAGTTTTGTGGATGGTAAACCTGTCTTGCAGCCCGATCATATAATTCAAGAAGATTTCGAATACCACCATTTCTGGTGAGATTCACCCTGACTAGGCGATCTACTCGTTCCACCTTGCCGCTACCAACAGCCATCACCCAGCGCTTCATGTCGTCCAATACAACAGCTTTCCCTGCAAGTTTCCTGGCATCGTTGAGCCTCCTCAAGCGTAATGCCTTTACCTTGCCGGTTTTTCTTCTAACCAGGGTTATGAGACCTCCGATACTGTGATACACCAGGTGCGTGTTTTCGTGTACACCAGTTTCAATTCGCCGAATAATTCCTTGTAGGTTTGCATTTTCAGTGAGCATCTCGCAGCGCTCACAACGCCCAGACCCTATGAGTCGCTGTGGTATATCTGAGCACCGTTTGGCATGTAGCGCCATGACCCCGCCTGTTACGGTGTAATCCCATGGATCCCAAAGCTCATCATGGATTCCGTAGGGGTACGACGAATGTGGGCTTGTTCCTGCAGGGAAGGTGATCATGATTCCACAACACTGCTGAGTATTGACACTGTTTGGCCGTAGTGCAAGAGACTGCTCATCAAGAGCATCAACATCTATGGGTGTGTGTACGGTCGAGGTGTTCGCGTCTATTAGTGAGGTGTCCACGTCTATTGCTGGTGCAGTATCCACACCTATGGGCAAGGTGTCCACATCTATTGCCAGTGAGACATCCACGCCTATTGGTGAGGCATCCACCTCTATGGGCAAGGTGTCCACATTTATGGACGAGAAGCCGAGCAAGGGGCTCCTCATTTCATTAGCGCTGCAATTTTTCGGTTCATTCAAATCAATCGGGAGTGTAATACTGCTCACACTTTGTCAATAGCACATATCAGTCGCTCCAACTTTCCTTCAAATAGATGTCCAGTTAACTGATGATGCATGACAAGATATTCGAGAAGACAGCAGAGTCCAATAAGGCCTTTTTCGCCGATCCGAACCAGGTCTCAGAGCTCTTCGGGTGGCCTCTGGAGGATTGTATTGAGCGGTCCGTCGAACTTCTCCCATGCATCCTCACCATCCATGACACAGCCCACAGGATCACCCGAAAAGGGTGCAAGAGGATGATTTTCGTCAGCTTGACCCACCTCTTGTGGAAGCCCCTCTACACGAGCACGGAATTTTCGTAGCAGGGCAACTCCAAGAGGACATCCAGTCAAAATAGGAGGTGATGTCCATGTACTGGTTGAAGTTGCAGAGAGATGTGCAGGTTTTACGAGTGCTGGCGCTGTTACAGTCGGTGGCACAATGGGTGCGCGTGGCTGAAACCATTTCATCACATTCTCCTTTTGCCTTTCAAGCTTATCTTGGGTTTGCTTTTTCTTTCTATTAGTTGCACACTGTGCTGTTCCGCGATGTCGCTGAATAAAATTCTGCACACCACCGTTCCCAGTTCTGACCCATGTCTTACAATCTGGGCAAAGAACACATCCATCCTCGTCCACTGTTGGAACCTTCTTTGTTTTAGTAGACACAAGGACCTTGTTAATGAGTTGACATTTACCTTGTCGGTCATTAACCTTTGATGCGCCCAATGCGCCTTCGTATCTTTGGAACAGGTATCGTAAAGAAGGTTGTTTCACCCCATTTGGTTGCTTACCAAACATATCATGTGACATTTCCAAAAAAAAATTAAGCAGGTTCGTGGTGGAACTAACTAACCGTCCCTATATGGGAATTTCAAACTCCGAAACCCCCTTGAACCCATTCCGACAAAAATCCATGCAATTTTGGATTTGGATTCCCTGCGTCTTGAAGCAATCTGAAGACTTGGTGTCAGTTGATGTCACAAATCGTGAAGAAGGACTCACTCTTCGATAATGCGTGCCAAAGACGGGAAATTCGATTGTCGACGAGTGGGAAGCGGTAGGCGGATGACATGTTTCAGTCCTCGGTACATTGACCCTTCGCAATCACCTGAGGAGATGGATCAGCAAATCGTTAAAATCGACATGCTGTCCTACCATTTGTTGAACCTTCGACTGCTTTGCAATATCATGGGATCCGGAGCCAGCAGACGATGAAAGTGATGTAATCCCAGATGTGGCGGAAATGGAAGGCCAAAAAACAAAGACAAATGTTTGTTTTTGGGAGTTGAATTGGTGGAGGGGGTGGAGAAGCAGAGGAAGAGGCAATCTTCAGGACGAAAGAAAGCAATCAGTAGGCTACAATGGTAATAAGTTGAATGCAGGCGGCCCTTTTACATCCGCTGTCTTTTCCTTCCTCTTAGAAACTACGCGACTGGAGCTTTCCGAAGTGACGTTGCCCAAAAACGAGCAGGAATGCTCGTTCGCCAAGGATCAGGGCTTACAATATCCACTCCTGTGCTCGACGGTGGGTTCTCTTATTGAAGCAGTGTATTCTACTGTTAGCAGAGGTAGTAGCATTCTTACATACCTGTTGAGAGTAAAATGGTCTTACGGTTGTGTGACTTGGTAAGTATGGAAGTACTTATTTTATTAGGTGAATACAGGCTCTTTATATACTACTTGGTAGTGGTCTGTGCACACCTTCTGTGCATATCTAGTACTGTGCGTATATACATAGTATCTTACAGATCTTGCACTGTTCTATATATGGGGATATCAATAGACTAATGTAGTAACTACTATTTATAGCTTCAACACTCCCCCTCGCTAAGTACTGCGTCTCTAGTTAAAGAGGCGTACGCAAGCGATTAGTCATTCGGTAAGAATCCGGTTCATGGAATTCTAAACCGAGTTGTCTTCTGAAAGACTTGAACTTGAATTCTTCGTAAAGAGATCTGCAGGATTTGAGGCACCATCTATGAAATAGATAGCGACTTTCTTTTCCTCAATACAATCACGAACATAATGATAACGAATATCTATGTGTTTCGATCGTTTTTCTTGTACAGGATTAGATGATATGAAAATGGAACCTTGTCTCCTATAATAGGGACAGTTCCAATAGACATGTCAAGTTCGTCTAAGACAGATTTGATCCACGCAGCTTGGCGACTTGTATCTGATAGTGCCATATATTCAGCTTCAGTGGAAGACAAAGCGACGGTCTTTTGACTGCGCGATTGCCAGCTTATAATGCTGTTGGCTAGCTTGAAAAAGTATTCAGTTACAGATCGACGTTTGATGGGATCAGAAGCCCAATCAGAGTCTGTATATGCTATAAGGCCTTTATTTGTTCGGCCTTCATAGACTATGCTGTAATCAGGTGTGCCAGCTAAATAGCGGCAAATGTATAAAGCTTTGTCTAAGTGTTCTTGTGAAGGATTCACAGCGAACTGAGACATGACTGTGACAGCATAAGCAATGTCTGGTCTTGTTCCTAGCATAATGTATAACAATGATCCTATAACGGATTGGAATTTAAGGTGTAATGTCGGATTAACAGGGTCTTCGTTTGGTAACGGTTTGTATCCCTGTGGTAATGGTGTTTTGGCAGTTTTTTCATTGCCATGAATGAATCGTGTAACAACCTTATGCAAGTATTGTTCCTGGTTGATAAAAATATTACCACCATGACGATCGATTCCTATTTGAAGGAATTCTTTACATTCACCAAGATCACGACATTCCCATCGTTCCATGAAAAGTGTCTTTTTGTTTTTTAGTAGGGATATGTTAGGTCCCATAAACAATATATCATCGACATAGGCCAACATGACGAGTATAGTACCGTCTTTGTGTCGACAAACAAATATGCCAGCGTCTGCGTAAAGGCGTTTGAAATCTAGTTCACGTACGGACTTATCAAGCTCTTTCCACCAAGCAAGAGATGCTTGTTTGAGTCCATATATAGCACGGCGTAGACGAAGAACTTTAAATTCTTGTCCTTTGACTTTAAAACCTTCAGGTTGTTCCATATAGATCTCTTCGTCTAACTGTCCATATAGGAAAGCTGTTTTGACGTCTAAGGCGGTCATTTGCCAGTTCTCAAGTGCAGCTAAAGCAAATAGCAAGCGCACTGATTCAAACCTGACGACTGGAGAGAAAATCTCATCGTAGTCTAGTCCTTCAACTTGAGAGAAACCTTTGGCAACAAGTCGAGCTCTTTTGCGACCATCAGATTTAATCGCAAATACCCATCGATTTTTTATGGCTTTTCTGCCAGGAGGGAGCTTAACTAGCTCATAGATGTTTCGTTTCCGGAGTGATTCTAACTCCTCGTGGCATGCGTCTTTCCATTCCTTTTGTTTTACAGCTGGTAAGCGTAATATGTCTCGGAATGTCCAATTTTGAACATTTAATTCGGAAGGAAGGTCATTGTCATGGCGTGGAATTGCCTTATTGACTAAATATAAAATGAACCTTACTCCCCCTTCCTTCTGCAATTTAAGCAGTTGTACCTCATCGTCGTCTAATGGATCGTCAGAGTCGTGTTTCATAGAGGAATCTGGCTGTGGCAGTTTGACAGGAGGTTGTTCACAAGTGCGACTCGAACCTTCAACCGTCTTTTTCCAATATGTCTGACGTTCAACATCCCGTATAATTTCGGTTGGAGTCCGATCTCCATAGACATTATCAGGGCGATGTGGTGTAACCCGAGTACGACCGGAACGACGCAAAGGAGGTTCAGCAGGTACATCTGGTACTTCAGGTGGAGGAATATCATTTTCACCATCGTGATCATGATTTTCGTCTCTTATAGGAATAGGGGGATAGGATGCGGTCGGTATAGGACCATCATCATCATCATCCAGAGAAATAGGAACCTCATTAGGGTCTTCAGAAGGAATTTCTCCAACTGGAATAAATCCACGAACTTTGCCATCAGGGCATTTCGGGAATAGTTTCTCATCGAATAGAGCAGTAGCTCCAGTGAATAAGACATTATTTGGTAAGCGCATAAAGAGGAATCCTTTGACTCCATCTTTATATCCAAGAAAAATCATTAACTCAGATTTAGGCGAAAGCATATTAACTCTAACATCTTCTGGCAAGAAGACATGAGCAGCGCAACCAAATACACGTAAGTGGTTAAGTGACGGAGAGTCACCGTTTAAGAGTTCGTAAGGGGTTTTCCATTTTAACCATTGAACTGGAGTGCAATTGTACAAATGGACGGCGTGGAGTATGGAAAACTCTCACCAAGATTGAGGTAGGCACGCTGTAAAGCGTAATGCCTGAGCCTTGTCCATTATAGTACGGTTAAAACGTTCAGCACGACCGTTCTGTTCAGGTTGATGTGGAACACTTTGTAAAATCTTAATTCCTTTAGACTTACTGCCGTTTGCATATTTCCGTGAAAATCTCGAGCACACAAATTTCGTCATGTGACTGTGGGCCCAAGCCAAACAAACCGATAATCAGTCTTGACATCGTCGTTCCCTCCTCTCCATCCACATTCTCCGTTGCTCCTATCCTCAAAATGGATTTCGGCGGCAGTCTGGAGCATCATATGCTCTTCCAATTTGTCTCAAAATACTTGAGACAATAAGCCAGTAAGTTCCGGCCTCACCATGCTAAGGACACTAACACTAGTAGGCTCTAGCATGTAGATGCTTAATGCGGACCTTATCCAGAGCCCGGCGCAATGGCAAAATGGTTCACGGAGCTTTTTTGGGAGGCTTAAATAGTGCGACGTGAGTCCTTGCCTTCTTCACCCCACTCAGTCACTCATTTTCCCTTTCCTCTTCATAACTGGCAGCTCTTTCGATGGTGAATCATTGGTCCAATGAGAACCCAAACCAGGGATCAGCTTTCCATGAGCTGGTTGTGTTGCCAACATTTGCGCCTCATCTTGCACATCCGTATCAGGTTCCAGGTACACGTACTCACGACAACACTGTTCGTAAGTGTAATGTTTTTTAATCTGTAACTTTATCTCATGAAATCAAGGCCCTGAAGTCAATGATGTTGTGACTGAGCCTGAGCCCAATGCTGAGCCCGATCCTGAGCCCAACGCCAAGCCCGATCCTGATGCATTGGGTTCGTAATTTCGATTTCGTATTAATCATATTTGATTCATCTCACCTTTTCAAGTCAATTCTCAGGATTTCTTTGTCCTCGTAACCTTCGAATGGACTGAGCAGGTCAAGGCAGCCCGATCATCACGTCCAAAGAAGCATTTGGAGTCGAAGAACACACTAGAAGCAATCAAAGTTCTTACGATGGCCCGTTCTGAGTTCGTTACTGCAGCCCTTACTGCGCATGGTTATCAACATGCCTACATTCCTGGCCCAACCAGTGGTCCTGGTATGAAGATTACCTGGCAAGGTTTTGCGTACGTTTCCAATTTTTTCATTGCTACCAGCAACACATTCAATGCTTTCGTAGTGGAGGAAAAGTGTCAGCTCCAGTGATTCAAGATGACACGGACTGGCTTATGATGAAAGCCCAGCTTCGTCAACAAGTCTACCGCACAAAAGGCAAGTTGAATACCATTTGTGTTGGCTTCGATCTCGACATGATGGAGGGATACAAAAATCGCAAGCGTGTAAATCGTCTCATTCCTCATAGAATCTTTTTACTGATTGCATTCATGAATAGCCAATGGATTCTAATCATACGATAGGCAAACAAGTCGAACTTCTTCACGGAACACATGTATGTTACTATTACTACCTATAAATCTTATTTAATCTAATGTTCTTGTCTAGGTTCCGTCTATCGCAACATTATCTACTGATCAGGTTGCGCTTGGACAAGCTATCGAGGACATCAAAGCTGCTTTGATCTGTCAGCAGCATGGCACCTGCTTCGTCGCAGCGGATGGTGTTCACATTGAGTTGACACGCTTTCGATTGGGAGCATTTGGTGCGGCAGTGGTGAGTTTTCTTCACTACTGTCCATGAATTCACTCAAATTGTAGCAACCAGGTTGCAGGTAGATGTACCACATCTGGACCTCCACCAAATGAGCTCCTTCAAGCCTGGCGTGGTCCACAGGCTGTTACTTCCAAGGTTTCTCGTGGTCGTTCTGGGCCTGGCCTGGCCACCAATGGTTCACCTGACGTTACAACCCTCCTGCTCTCTACTGTCGTCCCTATGATCACTATGATGGCACAGCAAGCAACTGCTGTACACAACCATGCTCGTCGTCGCCCACTCTCTCCTGCCTCAACTCTTCGCATGTCTAGTCCTCAACCCTCTTCACCGGCCCCTGCTATCGAGGACGAGCTTGATATATTTCTCAGTTCATTTGGACGTGCGAAAGGAATCTCAGCTGTTGCTATCGCCGAAATTGGTGATTGTCTCGCAGAAGCTCACTATTCTCCCAATGCACTCTCTGAGCCCACTCTCACATCCGAACACCTTCAGAAGTTGACCGGACTTCCTGAAGGACAGGTTTATGCACTTCGTAAATTTTCTCGCCAATGGTGTGGCAAGGTAGACATAAAGAGGGCAAAATTGAAACACTAGTTACACGGAGATCTTATTATCACTTTAACTTCAAAATCTACATTCATTTCAGGTACTCTACATAGCCCAGCTAAATGCTTAATGTTTTTACAAATATCCGCAGTCTGAGAACCAACCAATGGCGTCATCTGGAGTTATTGAGGCAAAGGCTTCATTAACCAACCAAGGTATCTGCTTGGGTCCTGTGAAACGGCTCTCGTGACGTTGTAAAAAACTCTTTATTGCTGAAAAGGCTTCTTCAATTGGGTTGTAATCGGGTGAATAGGGTGGCAAATATATTAAGCGGCCTCCTATAAAGATAATACGAGGCTTAGAAAGACAAAATAGATGACATCGCACACATACCACATTCGTCAACAATCAACTGTCTAATTTCTTTGTCGTGGTGAATTGCACAGTTGTCAAGAATAACAACACTACGTTTTCCAGGATATGGATTGATTTGAGGAGCCTGTAATTATTTTAAATCTCTCGTAGCAGAAATTAGAGATAAACTCACTACTTGTTCCTTGAGGAAGCAAAGAAAGTGGTCCTTTGTGATAGAACCCTCCACAATTTCAAGAGCAATAATGCCATCAGTTGTAAGTGCTGGTAAAATTGAGTAGCGTACGCCCCGCAAGAAACTCATTCTTCGGACACACTGGATTCCGACCGGAGACCAACCATGAGTGCGTTGAGCAGTCCGAGAATCCACTGCACTCTCATCCAATGCAATAAAGACATCAGGGTCCGTGTATTCTGCCATCATTCCTTCCCATGCTGCACGGACAGCTTCATCCCTCTCTGCTGCAGCCTTTGTCAATGTTTTTCGAGACATATTCAATTTCTTCAATGCGCGTGAAAGTGTAGGAATAGAGATCTCAACACCCCTAACATCCAATAATCTCTGCTGTATTTCATCCAGGTAGAAGGAAGGGTTGGCTTCCAGGAGTGAGTTTATGAAAGTAAAGTCATTTTCGGAAAGCGAAAAATGGCGTCCAGTAAGGTGAGCAAAGGGATTGGTAACACTGCCAAAGTCGCGGTAATTCCGGATAACATTGTAGACAAGGCCAAGAGAACAACCTGAGAGATCACGGATCTGCTCCATTGTCTTACCCTCAGCATTGTACCAATGTACGATACGTGATTTCAGGTCTACAGACACTGGGGGAGACATTTTCGACGACAATCCTACCAACAGACAATACCGATTATCGGTTTGTTTGGCCTGGGCCCACGGTCACATGACGAAATTTGCGTGCTCGAGATTTTCATGGAAATATGCAAACGGCAGTAAGGATGTCGTTAAATTCTTGAGACTTATATTCTCCCCCTGCATCAGACATCCATTCCTGGATTTTAGTCTTATGTTGGGTCTCAACTAGAGCAGCAAAATTCTTTGTTGTGTTGAGTGCATTGTCCTTTTGACGAAGCAAAATAACCCATGCATTGGAAGTGTAGTCATCAAGAAAGCTGATAAGATATCGATATCGGTGATACAAACGATTTAAGATCGGAATGTATCCGCTGAAAAGGACGAGTAGCACGAGACTCTGAGTCAGGGTATGACTTTGAGTGCATTTTGCCTTCAGCACATCCACGACAAAGTGGATCCTCTTTAGGAAATAATATCCCTTTTGGAAAATCTTTAACATGTCTTTGTGCTTCGTGAAGCACACATTTCGACGGATGACCAAGGCGGTTATGCCATAAGTCATAATCACCAGAATTGATTGTGTTACCTAACAATAAAGCGCGTTTGTTGGTGATAGTTCCACGCAACCAGTATATGATTTGTTTAGGAAGGTGCGGTTCTACTGAAAGAGAAGGGAAGCGGTGGTTTGCTTTGTAAAAGCGTAATGCCTCAGCATCACCCCGCACCTCACAGCCATTTAGTAATAGCTCTCCTAAAGACATAAGTCTTACGCTCATTCCAGGAACATGATAAACTGGGAAGAATCGTGTTGTCACTGTTCTTGTAATCCCAGATTTATTTGTAACATCGTGAGTGAAGAATATAGTTCCTTCACCTTTTATTTGTAAGGGAGCAGTTGCTTTCGCTGTTTGTAATTTTGGTCCATCATAAGGATGGAAATCAGCAAAATCGCTCAACTCAGGAGTAAAGTGCTTTGAAGCACCTGAATCCATTATCCATTGACATACGTTTACGTCGATGTTTTTCTTACATTTCTCACAAGAGAAATGGTGAACAGAATATTTATTTATCGAATTACATATACTATGTAAATCCTGTTCTGTAATTGTTCCTGCTAAAAAAGCGGACTTCTCTATACGTGAGTGAATGTTAGAAGATGAGGTCGAAGATACTTGCCTCTCGTTAATAAAACCGGAATCAAAACCGGCGGCCTCTGCAATGTCGTCGTCTATGGGGTCTCCCCAACCATAGGAACCTATTTGCCTGGGGCAAGTCCTGTCGTGATCTTCATCCGATTCATCGAAGTTGTATGGATCTTCTTCGATGATTGTCGCCTCCTCAACCGTTGTGGGAGGAGTGATATTGAACATCTCCTCATCTGTACACCAGATAAGTGGTTCGTCGGGGGATGAGATCCGTTGCGCCAAAGGAGCAGAGGAGGATGAGGCGAGCAGTTGCTCAGGCAACTCAATTTCCTTGCCTTTACCCTTTTTATTGACTGCCTTGTCAATGTTCTTAAAATTTTGAACGGTCATAGGCACGTCTATGTCTTGAAAGACGTCGAGGGTCCTTTGCGATTGAGGGAAAACTGACTTGTGTTTACCCTCTACGACAGGTTGGTTTATTGGGACAGCGCGGTAAGAAACCTTATCCTTCGTAAAGGTGGCGACCGTCGTGGTTTGTGGTGTGACCCGCAATGGTTGGAGCGCGATCATTGGTCGCGATGGGAGAGGCGGAAAATTCATCTCATATCCCATATTCGCCTTTGGAAAGGAGGGTGTGAAGACCGTTGACCCAATGTGAGAATGGTCGTGGTGTTCATGGGGTTTGCCACCCCTTGCGCCTCCTCTCCCTCTGCCTCAGCCTCGTCCGGAACCGCGTTTGCGATGTTTCGGGGGTGCTTGTTCTCCGTCCTTCGAGCTCCCTTGTTGGGGGCGATCAATTTGATCTGAAGGTTGGAACTTCTTCTTTTGCTGAGAGTATTGGGGATCTCCCCCTTTACGTTTAACGGCAGAAAGTTTATGCGCGTTAGGATTTCCTCGGATCGACTGTTCGTAAATAGTCTGGATGTCGTTGCGGATGTCGGCAAAGTTCAACTGTGCCAAAGTGTTGGTCTGTAATTGAACAGACACAACTGTTTGCAACGAAGGAGGAATCGCGTTCAGCAAAATAAGAGTGTGGAGGTTGTTCGGAATGGCGACACTTTGAGCGCCAAGTCGTTCGAATAAATCCCACATGAGATTCATGTCGGCGGCAGGGTGTTGGTTAGACTGTAAGCGAAGGTTGACGACTTTTGCAAAATCGTTAAAAATGGAGGCAGGGCCTGGTGTACCAAGAGCTGTGGACAAGGAAGTCCAAGCGGCGCTCGCGTTGTCATCAATGTGAGTTCGGAGCGAATGAGAAACTTTCAAGGTGATAATACCAATTGCTTGGTCGTCTTTGTTGTTCCAGTCTGCTTGTTCCTTGACGCGGTGATAAGCTTGCTGCGGAAGTAGCTCTACAAATATAATAGATATATTCCTACACAATAATCTCTGAGATAGACTCAATAGACAATGTATAATCTTTATATATACTAAATCTCTAAGGCTAAGTGCCAAGGCCTTAATCAATAATATCAGACTCGTC
>Ga0307517_10012026_pt1 | contig 11941 bp, 5 predicted proteins | sample 23_EM_MG_FD_194515 | JGI IMG/M metagenome (GOLD analysis project Ga0307517, IMG submission 194515) | Populus trichocarpa ectomycorrhiza microbial communities from riparian zone in the Pacific Northwest, United States - 23_EM | ecosystem: Host-associated > Plants > Roots > Unclassified | place... | reverse complement strand
TTTTATCTACATGGATATCCAGTCTAGCTTGCATGTACCTCGACTAATCTCACAGATCCTGAAATTAACATCCATGTAAGTTTCCATTGACCCTGAGGTTTGTAGGACTCAAACTGGTGACGTTTACGGAACAAAACCAGAACTTGACCAGTTGAGTTACACTCCTCGAGATTTGTATTACTACAGGTTTTTTTTTATTAACATGAGTATCAGGGCTAGCTTGCGCGTACCTCGACTAATTTCATGGGCCCTGAAGTTAACGACCATGTAAGCCTCCAGTGGTTCTGAAGTTTGTGGAACTCGAACTGGTGATCTCTAGAAAGTAAATTCAAAGACTGACCAGTTGAGTTACACCTTATTACATGTTTGATTAGGTATGTTGTGGTAATGCAGTGAAAAAAATACAATATTTCATTCCATTCCTTCCTTTTTTTTTGTTAATTTAATACAGTAAAATTATTCTTCTAACTTGCTAAACATTTGATCATAACAGTTAAATCTAATTTAAAGATTAATATGAAAAAAAGCTTAGTTCTCTGAATCATTAAATCAATCTACAAATCATTTTTTTTAATTACACCCGTATATAATATTTAAAATCTAAGTCCATCTTATAGATTACATCCATATACATAATAAGACATGTAATATAATGTTTAAAATCTTAGTAATATCCTAACTCAACTCTTAAACCTATTCGGAAAAAAAACTCTTATACCTAATATCTAGCAAATCCGCCCAGCAAGGTTTCTTCTCCTTCGTTTTCTTTACTATCCACTATTGCAAATTTAAGATTAGATGAAATTAATTAAAATAAAACAAGTTTATAAAAAAAAAACGTTTTGAAACAGAAATCAAGGTGTTGATAAAAAAAATACATCATTGATAACAAAGCATAATTTTTTTCCCTTGAAAATTAAGGGGCAGAACAAATATTAGACAAAAAAAGAAAAAAAAATAGCCTGGATGATGCGAAATAACCCGCTAAACTTGTGATCTAACTCGTGAACTCAATTAAATTCAATAATTTTTATTTTATTTTTTTAACCCGGATATAAAATAACAAAAAAGAAACACCCAAAATGAGCCCAAGCACTTATAGCTTAGGCATTTGAATAAAACAACCTAGGCACATGGGCTTTCCAACCTAGACACATGGGTTTTCCAACCCAACCCGCGCACCTAGGTTTATCCTTTTTTTTTAATATTTTAAAGGGTATCAGACAACGCGTGTCTATGGTTGCTATAAAAACAAGGCTTTCTTGTTTTTTTGGCTTAATAACCCATTAATATGCCTTTTTTTTTAACCAAAAACACCTGGAAAATATTTCAACATCTTGATAAACCTATCCATGACCCTAAAAAACCAAGAAACAACTCAAAAAATCAAAATCAACCCAAACCCAAAAACAATTATGTGGTCAGATCTGCCTCTCTCTTTCTCTCTTCTTTAACTGAAAGGTACTAAAAAATGAGGAAAAAAACTTTGATATCAAAATTGAATTTTGTGAAAACTAAAGGGATTGACAAAACTAAAAACCAAAAAATATAGGGAATCAAATTAAACTTTTTATATAAAATCAAAGACGCCATCTATTGTTCTCCTATTTTTTTATTTGGTCATTTGACTTTCAATTTAATTCTCTACAAAAAAACATACAGTTGGATGTTAATTCAGGCTCAAAAGAGCTCAATTGTACAAAAAAAAAAGTGAGAATCAAATTGATTTTTTTTTTAAATCAATACTTTAAGACACCGTTATTTATGAGATAATAAACAATAATTTCAGTTATAATATTTTCCTCACACAAAGGTTTAATTTTTGTTAATTAAACTTGAACTTACTTTTTCATATCACAACCATCACCGCATATTGTACTTATTTTATAATGCAATAAAGAGCTTTGTAAGATATGACTGCGAAAAAAGCAAAAGAAACCAACCTACCTTAAATTATAACATATCAACCAAAAGAACCATTACACTTTAAAAGATGGTTCATTTTATATTATTTTTTGATAAAATTTAATCATTTTCTCTGAATCTATGTTATATATTTACAATAAATAGTTTTAAATCTATCAATTTATATAAATACCAACCTCAATAGAGTAATTATATATTAATTTATAAATCTCTCTTGACATTTGATTAACAAATATTTTACACCGGATCTAACTGTGACAGTTAAGGAACGCCTACAACAGTTTGCTTTGCCACAACCACGATCCAAACAGACAAAGAAGCAACCCCCCCAGATGAAGCCCTATAGTTCAACCAACCATGGCAAAAGAAATCTAATAAATTCAAACATTACAATCAAAGCACCTGGTTTGCAACTAGTCTCGTGCACATAACAGCTTGTAAAACCAAATAAAATAGGCTAAAATGAACTAGAAACATGGACAGGCCATAGATTTAATGGGATTCAGATAACCTAATTCTCTTAATTACGAGAGTTGATGTTTCATGTTTTTTAGTTTAAACTTTTCACAATCCTTTCAAATGATGGTAACATTCATAACCACGCTTATATGTTGCCAGAAAAACGCAATGTATATCAGCACACTTGCACAATAGAATCGCCAACAGACTCAAAACATCAGGATCAAAACTCAGCTATCTAGTCATGTTCTTGATTCTAAGCATAGCCAGTCATCCCAACAGAACTTGTACGATTTGTTTTGAGAGCTGCCTTGGTGGCAGTAGCCTTGGAGAAATACATGTAGTAGTATACATTCAGAATCATTGTTGCCACCACAAACACTGCTCCAGCAATAAAAACACCTTTCCGCAATGTTTCACAGGCAAAGTTTTGAGCATAGATCATCCCAACATACTTGGTATGATAGGCATTTTTCTGTGCACCTGCAATTAAACATGCTTCTGCCACCAGAAAAGTCGCCCTGCAGATGCATAAGATGAAAAAAAAAGTCTTAAAGTGCAAGCATGTTTCAGATTGAACCATAAAAATGCTAGAGCTGGAGAAAGAAAATGATCCTCGATGAAATGATAGATGTAGTTTAATCACAGTTATCCTCAAAACAGAGTACTAATATATGAAACCCCGTTGGCATAGGTCATCCTCTGCCTCAATGTAGCAACTTGTAATTTACAACATTATGTCAATTCACTAATCACTGATGTGTAATTTCCAACATGTCACTTCACCAGCTACGAATGCATGGGATCCTGGCAAAGAGATGCATAGGCATGAAAAGAAAGAATGAAAACCATAATGCAATAAGAATGGTTTGTGTGTATGTGAGTGTTCCCGTGCCTGTCTCAGTGATTCACTTGAAAGAAGAAATGATAATTTAACAAAGAGAGACTAATTGTGTGTTTTGACAGATAACAATGTATTGCATGAAGTCTCCCTGCCAAGAATGGATAAAGAACATTATCCTGAGCATCAAAATTCTCACCATGATGAAACAAAATATATGATGGACCAAGCTCGATCTCCACCAGGGGCTAGTGATCTCCCAAAACACATGCATCTTGTGACACCCATCAATAGTGATTCACTTGAAAGAAGAAATAAGAAAGCGCCCACTCCATAACCAGTTGCAACATCAGAGTTGTAGACACAGTATGTAGCGTTTGTTGCATCTTTTTCAATATGGCCCTGTTTGCAGAAAAACAATGTCTTCAAGAAAAACAGACACCATGGATTGCTGATATTACAATTTAGGACTAAATTCTTTATTATTGTCATGTAAAACAGCAATATGCCTACAGTGCTATTCATTGTCAACTGGAAGGGGACCAATGCAACCCCTGTCTGACCAATACAGGCTTTCACCCCAAGTTAAACCTGCCTGCACACTGCCATATCAAACAAGATCACTGTTTTCTTATGCGGATTTGCTGTTCCTGAAAAAGCACTAATTGTTGAGCCTAAATGCTGTTTTCTAGAACTTCTTGAAAGCAAGTACAGTGAACTGCAAGCTACTTCCATCTTCCAGTTCACTGAAGACAAATCAACAAAGTGGTGACAAGAAATTCTATATTTGCATATTCAAATTGTTACAGTTCCCTTCTGGTAGTGTAGTGTTTGTTTACCAGGAGCAAGAGCCTAAGGTATCCATCAGGAAATTCATGACACAGGAACACAATTTCAAGTGACTCTTAGTAGTCCATCAATGATTCATGCTAGAGTTCAACCATTTTCAGGATTAAGATAATATAAATGCTAAATCAAGAAACTAAAAGGTTATGCCTCAAATTTAGAGTTCCAATTGCACACACATATCTTAATATAGTGGGATCAATTTCAGAGCAGATAAATATCCACTATAAAACCAAATCAAACTTGATTACATGGTGTATGATGTCACCAAAGCATTTGGCCTTGTTACGATCACTAAAATAATTTTGGGAATCACAACAAGGCCACCCAACTCATTTACCGCCATCATCTAGTTCTGATGCAGAAAGCCTAGTGAGTAGTGACCACATTGATTAAGGAAAGGGAAAAACGAGTTACAGCTTAAAGTAAAAACAATTTGATAACTTCAACGGTTGATCTTCCTATCAGTGATACTTAATGTGATGCTGTTTGTAGGGACGAAAGCTCAAGAAGATAATAAAAGACTATGGCAGAGCAACAACATAGTTTCCCAAGGACAAATTGTTCATGTTACATCGGTTACTAACAAGTCCACAAAACTAAAACTTTTTTCAACCACTTATTTTAGAATAATCCTTCACATTATCAGCCATCACAACTTCACTCGTTGTCAAAACCCAATGTCTTCATACCAACTTCAGTTCAAGTCACAGTATTTCATACCAACACAAATATACAGGTTTTCTCGCCGTTTGCTAATTTCAAGTAACTCATTTTAGTCAAATTTAACCAATTAGCTAGGAAGCAGCCCAGCTGCCAGGTCACAACTTCGAGACTCTTCTCTACCCTCGTCAAAAAGGTTGTAGCCAAATTCTCTACCTTTGCACATCACAACAACTGCAAAATTAAACAAAACCCAATAATTCTCACACTAAGTCTTAAAACACACAGATCTCCTGTTTATCTCATCTCACAAAACGTCACAGACTCTAATAACACTAGAACCAGGGCCCAAAAATTTAGTAACAAAACAGAGATCAATCAATCAAACCACAAACAATGAGAAATATAAACAAAAACCCTAACACCCTAGCTTGTAGCTAAAAACATACTAAAAGGATAAAGAAAACGAATGGAAAGAAAAGAAAAGGGGTGCGTACAGTGCTTCTGCGTCTTTCAGCAGCAATGGCGAACCCAAAGGCAACCAGACACAGAACCACCACTAGAAGGTGAACCAGAGTCGACCCTTTTCCCTCTCCCATCTGAAAATTACGAATCTTCTTTTGCTATCTTTCTTTGAGAAAGAAATCGATCTCCTGCGGCAACTGAAGTGAGGACTTGTTTTGCACGCAGGAGGAGTGGAAATAAGCGAAAGGTTGTCGGGGAAAATTTAACTTTTATTAGACCTTTTCAAGACCCACTCGATATCAATGAGTGTGGTAACATGCTATGGCTTGAAGACTTATGTGTTGAGTTGACGTTCGGTTGTGTTTTGCACGCGCCATGGCACTCAGTTTCAAAGCAGTAGAGTTTGAGATAATCTAGTGTATGAGGTGAATTTTAACATGCAAAATATTTTTTTATAAACAAAGAATAAATTGTTTTAGTTTTTATATAACTAGGATTTAAAAAAGTAATTGTACGTGGAGTAGTGTAAAAAATAAAAATTATTTAACTAACATGCTTTTTTTTTTTTTTGTAATCCGATAAAATAGCAGAAGCTCTTCGGTTATCTTTGATTAACTAGGAATAATGTACTTTTGTTGTCTTTTTAACTATGAATACGACTCGATAAGCATTCGGATAAAAAAAAAAGTTATTCTGATAAATTTTAATTATTTAATTTTTTTTTTCACATTCCTCCATCGAAGTATTTTCTTCATTCTTCGAGTTATATTTTACTCGGATTATATTTTACATGATTCGCATAATCCTAATTATGTACCTATTTTCCTATTAATTTTTCAATTCATTTTATTTTTAATTTCAATAAGATTATGTTCAAGAAAAAAAGTCACCACCTTCCTTATGGGATATGGAGAAGTGATGGAAGTTGATGGGCTGGGCTAAAAAAATTTGGTGGTGTTGGTTAATGAAATCCCAAGACTTTTTACAATTAGGTTCGACGAGTTTTTTTTTTTCAATTTTATTCTTCAGTGTTAGCTATAATAGATAATGAATTTTATGGTTTATTTTAATTTATTTTCTGTAAATTTATCTCAATTTTATTATTCGTCTTTGACAGGTTAACCCGGATTAACTAGGATCATTTTTTTTTCTCAACTCACCATCTTCATAATTTTTTGTTTTTATACGAGATTATTATAGTCTCGTGACTTGGATCATAAGTTTTGCGGATTAGTCAGGCTGGACAAGTTTTTTGATCATTTTTTAAATTTTTTTCAGTTTTACCGTTCAACATTAGGTTGACTAGGAACTTGATTTCATGATTTTTTTTTCTTTTCATAAATTTATCTTGATCTCATGATCTTGTTTTGGCAAGTTAACCTATATTGACCTGGATTTTTATTTGTTTTTTTAATTGATTTTTTTCTCAATTTAATCCTTCAACATTGAGTTAATTGAGAATTGCGCTTCGTATATTTTTTTATTTTCTTTTTATGGATTATCATGGTCTCATAACCTAGGATGTTGGTTAGCCTAGTTTGCCTCAAGTTTTATTTTTTATTTTATTTTTTTCAAATTTATTTTTCAATATTGAGTTGATTGATAATTAGGCTTCATAATTTATTTTAATTTACTTTTTATAAAGTTATTCTAGTCTCACAAGTTAAGTTACAGGTTTAGCCGGTTAACTTAATTTAGCTCATATGGTTTTTTAGTGTTCTTCTTTTAAAAAAAATGATTTTTTTTCTCTTTGATTTCATCATTTAACATTGGGTTGATTGAGAATTGAGTTTGACAATTTGTTTCAATTTTATTTCTATACGATTGCCCTGTTTCATGGCTAAGGTTTAGTAAATTAACTCAGGTTGACTCGACTCCTTAATTTTTTCTAACTGAATTTTGTTTTCATTATCACCCTTTTAATAACGGGTTAATTGAAAATTAAACTTAATATTTTTTATACAGTGTTATTAGGATCTCATGACATGAGTTGGAAATTCAATTGGTTGATTCGGGTAAATTCGAGTCAATCCAAGTAAATCCAGTATCTTATCTATATATATATTTTAAAAAGATATATTCTTGATTTTTCAGGTTAAACCATATTTTTACTTGTTATTTGAGTTATTTTTAAATATGTAAAATTGACTACATCACATCAAGTCAATCTTCACATAATTTTTTTTTTGTTATAAAATATGGCAGTAATACTTATTATTATTTTTCGCGTTCAACAAAAATTTGTTCTGATCGGGTTTTTTTTTCCTTCTTAATACCTGCCTGGGAAGATTTTTAACAAATTAGCTGTCTTTTCAACATTATCCAAAATAAATAAATTGTTAGCTCAATTTATCCATGTATTTTAGGTCCAGTCTCTTACATGTTTTTAAAAGTCTAATTGCTCCTAACATGTGTTTATATTTTTTATTATTCTCTAATCTATATTTTTAGTAGATATTTATATAAGAATCGATGAAAATATTTGAGAAACTCAAAACCCCCATGCAATCCATTAAAAAATGAATTTCATATAGGACTTTCTTAATAAATCAGGTTAGGTGGAGTTACAGTTACTCTCGCATACGGGATGCTAGATGGGCCTGGTCAATGTAATGCTCTTTACTTGACTTGGATTTTAAATTCAGATCTGTTAGACCAGGCTAGGCCTCACGGAGGGCCTTGATACGCTCTAGCTGTAAAGAGTTAAGTTGAACCCACAACTTTGTCCCCGGTATAAGTTTATTTTCTAATTTCTAATTAGGACCAAAATGGAACGCTAGAGCTGCTTTGTGGTATTTAGATAATAATTATTTTAATTTTTTTTATTTAGAAATATTTTTAATTAATATATTTTTTAATTTTTTACATCATTATCATATAAAAATAATAAAAAGCATAAAAAATATTAATTTTAAACAAACAAATCTTAGAAACACGCACTGCCAGCCACGTTCCAAATAAACTCTCATACCGCCTATATTGAGTCCACATTCACTTTTTCAATTTTTTTTTATTAAAAACCTAGTCAGATTTCAAATTGTATTTCAAACAAGCTATTAGTCTATCAAAAACATGGTTAGATTTCAAATTCTAACAGTGTTTGTTTTTGTGGTTGAAATTAAAATTTGTATATTAAATTCATAAAAAAAACTAGAAAGAAAAATAATTTTTATAGTTGAATTTTATATATAAGTAAATTATACCTACTTCAACTATAATTTTAACCACAAAAAAATAAACACAATCTAAGCTTCCCCGTCCAAATAGAGGTTTTGACACCAGCTTCAATCCATTAGCTGCAATATCGTACATTACCGGGTAAATTACTGGAGAATGCTAATTAAAGTGGCACTGCCTTACTGGGTTAAACAACCTAAACAATATAAAATACATTTGTAACCGACCTTCCTATCTTCCTTAAACGAACATGGAAATTTATTCAGAGATTGATCAGATTGCATGGTGCTGGTCACCATGCAAATCATCAGGCCTCAGCCAGAATGGAAGAAACAGCAAAATTAGAATGCAACAACCTCGGGCTTTAACCAGTACTCTTCTGTAAAATTTGAACGAACAGTGTAGAGATTATAATCAATCCTCCCTCTTCCTATTCATCTGGTATCTTGTCAATACCCTTCAAGTTCCAAATATCATCATCCCAGACAACATCACTGAACATTTCTCGACAAGCCTCGCCCGTATAGTCCACATCCCAAAATGGCAACCAAATGGACCCCCATGACATTTGCTCATCCACAATACCCCTATACAATGGCCATTGATCCTCCCAACATTGTAAATTCTCCATCACCATCTGAGTCGATTCACCACCTGTATTCTCCCTCTCGTCTTCCACCTTCTGAACCGCAGTGCTCTTGCCCTTCTTTTTCGCCTTTGTACTCATCCCTGCTGTCGTTATTGCAGTTGTTTTACCTTCAGCCTTAGTTGGTCTCATATTGTTACCATGATTAACATTTCCTTGACTCTTCATTTTCTTGCTGCAATAATATTGCGTTTTCAAAAGAATGGAGCTGTAATTGACGGGATCGCTAAGGAAGAACGAAGAAGAATTTTATGGTATTTATAGGGGAAGGGAGAACTTGGCTACTAGAAAAGGTTGGTTTTGAACTCGGACTAGTATATTTGGTGTTGAGATCGCAGGCTGTGGATTCTTGTGATCATAAATTCACATGCCACTTTCTTGTCCTTTGCACAAGACATGTTAACAAGTGCTCTTCTTGATGTTGAAGGGTAAATTGTTTACACGAAGGTAGTTTTGTCAATTTGGAACTGTACGCTGTATACGGTTCTGTTCAATGAATTTTCAGTGATCAAGGGACAGCTTGGTTAAAATAAGATCTTGAATGACCCATGGAGATATTGCCACGTTTTGAGGGCAGAATGGGCTTTTTAGCGATGGTGGGAAGAATAAGATAAGACTTAGGGCTAATGTCACGATGTTTCACAGTTATTAACAATTTCAATGTCTCTTGTGTCTACCATATCGTCGCCAAATGCTGCAAGACTTAAGCGCCGCTTGTTTTTCCCAAGGGGTGGACGACTGCAGAGGTAGCTGAATGGACGGAGGTGCGTGTAAAGCAGGAGGCCACATTTGATGACTCGACATGCTGACATGCATGCTATCTTTGTATTGGCCTCAAATCCAGCTCAGGTCATGACACACTTACCTAACACTGCCTCTTCGACCATGATGTGTAATTGTGTATATCCGATACCACCTTTTTCGGTGAGCCTTCCTTTTTTTATTCATTGATACCTTATTTCAAGGGAAGCTGTAAAAAAAATAACCCAGAAAAAAAATAAAAATAAACAAACAATGAATATATTGAATGCCTCATGCCATGCCTCTGCTTTTTCTTGCCAGTGTTTTGTGACGTGAGGAAGGATATTTTTAAAAAATATCTTTTATTTGAAAATATATTTAAAAAGAATAATTTTTTTTATTTTTAATATTATCACATCAAAATTATTAAAAAACACTAAAAAATATTAATTTATTACATTTCTAAATAAAACACACTTTTTAAATACATCTAAAAATAAAAGCCACCGGCCGTTCCTCAAATAGTGCAATTGGTCTGAAAGAAGAAGAAAAAAGGAGAGAGCTAGGCAAATTTAATCAGAATTTTCTATCAGATCATTGTTCAGTTCTTTTTTTTTTTCTAATAGCAATTAAGAATATGTATATTATTCTCAAGTGTCTCATTGAATGTTATCAAACTCAAGGAGAATAGCAACCCAATCCAATTGACATGCCATTGGCCTTGAAAAGGTTTAGAACAGGAAGGAGGGATTAAAAAAATCCTCTAGACGCAGAGCTTGTAAAGCTTTGAACTTAAATAATAAATACATTAAAATAAACATGTTGGTAAAACAACCTTCTTCGAAAAGGTCCAAGCGATAAGCTACATAAATAATATATTGATTCTTTTTCAGCAATGAACTCGATATCACAGCATCATCGTTTATAATGATCAAGACTGGTAAGCCCATTGTTTCATACAGTTATCCATGTACGGGCAGAAGATTCAACAGCTATCACGACACCTACTTCCTTGAGTGAAACTCCAGGTCGATGAGTCGCTCGTAATGTTGTCAAGATACAAATCTTTGGTTTTATACTCTTTAAGAGTATAGTAAGTCACCGGTCTTCGGTCTTCTTAATGAAGCACTTGCTTTAGTATAAATTCCATTATTTTACTTCATTTTTACCATATTGAAATTTAAAAACTAATTCGTGGTTGAATCGGTGAATGAATGACACAGATGGGTCCTTGAGATAACCAACCAATTCCATTGATTATTCAGTCTTTTGATGATGAAAACCAAACCAAGAAACTCATAATTTATAATTTATAAAACGTACGTTAAGCAGTTTTTCTTTTTATCATAAACTTTAAATATGTTAGATTTGTTCATAAAAAATAATAATTGATAATATTATATTAAGATTGATAGGATCATTATTTTTATTTTACCAAGTTACTTTAAAATATATCATATCAGTTTTAATATAATTTTTAACTAATATGCGAGGTTTAATTTGAGTAGATGAAGTATATATGGAGTGGTAAGTATTATTGAAATACCAATGTTATTCTTAAAAACACTGCACTCTTCCATCTTACGAATGAATATCTCATAAATAAATAAAAATTTGGCAACAAAAGAATGCACAATTCAAATTCTGTGGTCTCACTCCCAGGAAAATTTCCTACTTCCATAACTGCGAGGCATGCCTCTAGGTCGACGAGGCTGGTGGCAAGTTTATGTTTTGTGGCATTGTTCGTAAACATATCTTTAGTTTTAATTTCAAGATAGATGTTGAGTAAGTTATGTTAGGGATAGTATGCGGTGTGATAGAAATTTTCAGCAACCTCCTAGCTTGCTTCCAATTTATTTTTACTGTGAAGAAGACGACTTCCACATTGTATTGCCTAAAGAAAAAGATAGCTCGGGGGAGCAAAGCAAAACTATGAACAGTACTTTAGCACGTTGGTTGATTTGGATAAAACATCAGCAAGGAACGTAATGGACCTGCGTCATTTTGATCAGCTGAGCCCAGCCGTATTCCAGGCTTGCTTCAGACTTATGATTAGGTTAGATTATTCCATTGCTGCTCAGGCTTGGCTCTCCCCTTTTCTTTTCTCTGGTTTGATTAGCCCCACGCCATAATCGGTTACTGGTTTTCTTTTTTGAGTTTAAAATCTCATCTTTCCT
>Ga0307517_10012025_pt1 | contig 11941 bp, 11 predicted proteins | sample 23_EM_MG_FD_194515 | JGI IMG/M metagenome (GOLD analysis project Ga0307517, IMG submission 194515) | Populus trichocarpa ectomycorrhiza microbial communities from riparian zone in the Pacific Northwest, United States - 23_EM | ecosystem: Host-associated > Plants > Roots > Unclassified | place... | reverse complement strand
GATAGTTGGTATAAGGAATGGCAATAATAACAAAAACGCCAGAGTGAATAGGGGAGGGCACGGGTAGCACGAACAAATCGTTGAGTATTCAAGTGTCCAGTTTCTCGCAAACAAAAGTTACACCCAGGACAAATTCAATGCACATCGACAAGGCGGCAGCCTTCCCCAAAATCAGTTCGACTACGCGCACTTCCTTCTCTGGCAGAAGCTGAAAACATTAATCAAAACAGTAATAACGAAACGGCCGGTCCACTGGGTAAACTGTAGTTTGCAGATAAACGAGGGGGGAACACACTCACATGTGTTGGAGTAGACGGGTTCGTTGGGACGGCGGATACCGTTCTCGGTTGATGAATCTTCGGCCGCTCCATAGATGCCACTCGAAATTCTGCCCGCCCGTCCGTCAGAGACAACAGTCTCAAGTTATACCCCGGGTGCGGAAAGAAATGATGTTCGTTGATATATGTGGGGCCAGACTGAGCGGCGGCGGCGGCGTCGCCGCGTAATTCGTGATCTCCAACCTGTGGATGCGGCGGATGTGTGAGTGGATGTGCACAACCAATCACAAGGGACCCCCTTACGCTGGTTATGTCGGTGTCGAGGTGACGAGCCAGGTCGCGCAGATCGCGACCGGCTTCAGTGGTGTGTGGGGTCATCGGATAATCGGATGCGAAGGGAAGGAGCATATAAATCTAGAGCGTGGTTTGAAACAGAGGAGATAAACGATAGATGCGTACCTTTATATATAAGGCGAGTTTTCATGCCTCGTAAATTATGCTTTCGAACCCAACACAACTCCGAATGGCAAAGCACAGCAAGTCCACCGATTAGAAGAGAAACACCATGAGTTGGCGTGGGGAATCTGAGGGTGGGTCGAGGTCGCACATACCTTCGGACGTCTCTTCGGCAATGGAAGGCAAATCGGCGCCCAATCTAGTACGCCAGATCTTCTTGTCGTACTAGTCCTCGATTTTCGTGAGGATCGGCACCGATGGTTGGGCGATGGGATGAGAACAAAGGTGATCATAGATGAGGGAAGGCGGCGAATCCCCAAGACTTCATCCCCGCTTGGCTCTAACTCTGCTGTGCCTGTTGCAATTTGGCATGCTCGATCTGTGCGATGCTGACCGGGACTTGCGGCTCTGCCAGGCACACGCAACGTAGTCGCAATCCAGGCCGTCACTACGACGCTGACCTTGTGTACACAGTCATCTCGCATCGATGGTTAACTAATGCTATTTAGTTCTCCCGATAGTACGGTGTCACGGTGCACACAATTCACAATTACACTCTCCACGTGAAGATCCCACAATATCATCATTGATCGTAAGACTTTCGTGCTATGATTGTAAATGATCAGCTTAAGTTTGGGTACAGAGGTTGGTTCATTACCTTCCCCCGTAGAGTTTGACTCATTCAAAATCTTGACGTACATGTCCAGGTTCTCCATTGAAACAGAGTCACCAAGAATTCGTCTTCCTGTTCGATTATGAGTACAAAAAGTCTCTTGTTACGACCAGAGCCGTACCGATAGGACGTGGATTTGTGTGGACAGAGCCTACACCTGGTTGAAGAGGTGTAGAATGGTGTTATTCTTCACTGGCGACCGTTGATAATGACATGTCGCGGCCCATTGATGGATGACGGCCAATCGCTGTTCGTGGCGTTCCAGAAGAACCACGGCGCTGGAGTGGCTTACTCGCTTTAGTAGTAGACGAGGGGTCGTGGCCAACTGGATAGGTGATGGGTCCAATGGAGTGCGATCTTTGGCTTGAATGAGATGAGAGAGAGCCGCGCGACGCACGGATGCTGCAATCAAGAGAGGGCTGGCGGCTATTGATGGATGAGGAATGGAAATGGCTATCAGTTGAAGGATGGCGGCTTAGTATAGGAGGATTCGGCTTGTCCGCGGAAGGATGTCGCATGTCGATCGAGCGACCCCGAACTTCATCGGTAGGAAGTTGAGAACTACGGACTTTTGTGATGGGAAACAGTACGGGGTTTGGTGTACTGTTACGGACGCTCTGACGAAGGAGACCTCCTCCTTCGTAGCTCAGCGAATGTCTTGTAGGCATGAATGAATGCTCACCTCTAGTATTTCTAGAAATTACCCTACCGAGCCAAGAAGCTTGGGTTGTTGGGACACCCCTGATCGGTTGACCTTGTGGAGCTTCATCGATGTGCGGCACTGGAATATCAAGCCCTCGGTCGATACTCCTGGATCCTGATGCAGCGGGCGCTGGCGCCGGCGCGCCAGAGGTATTGGAGGTGGCGGATTGCAACTGTATAGATGGAAGGAGGTTTCTCCCTAGTACCCTATCTCCCTCGTGGTGGGTATGGGGCCGGGGTTGACGTTGAGGGTTTGGGGCGGTCCGACTTGTAAGTAAACTTTCCCACGTTGAGAGGAACCCCGAGTTATCTCGGGATGAAGACGGTTCCTGTAGTACACGCTAAGAGCGGGATCACACAAAGATTCCTGACAAACCTTTCCCCTAGCCACATCGGTATCAGGATCGAAGTACGCTAAAGGCTGGTGGAGGGGACTGGAAGAGAGTTGATCGGGCTGTACCTGTGTCAATACATTTTCCAGGGTAAAACGGCACCACACCCGCCTTTCTCGATCTCTGATAAGTGCGGACCGGGAGCGATCGTCTTGGAGGGGTGGGACTGCGTTGATTCCTAGAACCCTCTGGGTTATCCACCGCAACCGCGGAGGCCTTCGAGTCCTACTGGGACATGAAAAATACACCTAAGTGACCCCACAGAAAACTCACACTCGAGCTTTCTGGGGAGTTAATCCTGTGCCTTTGCCGCCGCGTCTTCTTCAAAATTTTCGCATTCGGTTTAGCTTTTACTTGCCTGGTCCTCGTTGGTCTTCTCCCTGCTGCGCCGGTTGTTGTACCATCTGTCCCGGTCGAGATCGCTGGTCGGAGGGCCCGAGAACGTTTGCGTGGGATATCGGCATCTTCTTGCGGACTTAGTGATCTCTTTCTTGAGGTTGACGTGCCAGGGTCCTGCAGAAGCCTCGAATATGTAGCATTCTGGTTGTTAGGGATAACGCCTTCAGCGCCGGACGCATTGGCAGACTCCGATTCGAGATCGGTCGTAGCTAGTGTGGTAGTCCCCTGTAGTAGAGAGCTCGTTTCGCCGGTACGATCCTGTAAAATAATGAGACTAGTACATGAAAAGTAGTGGAGCTCACATCTTTGTTCTCTAAAACCATGGCATCGTAGAAACCGAGACGTATTGCTTTATTGACCGGGGTATTCGCGGAAAACTCTGATGCATAGTACGCAAGACGATGGCCTTGCGGATACGGCATCCCGTGCTTTATCGCAGTCTTCAGTAACGGATATTCTTTGGCGTATTCGTCTCTGATATCTCGGTGAACACGATGCCAGGTGGCACTGTTATCGTCTGCGATGTGTGCGATCAGGGCTGTTGACGAATGAATAGAGTATGTGGACAATATGTGCTTGTAGCATCGATTAGCATGGCATCCCTTGCAGTTCACCAGCGAGAACTCTGAGATCCGATGTGACGACTTGACCCGCGGTGTGCATGTCCTTATTACCTATGAGCGCATTAGCCACGAGTTACATAATTTGTTGCTGGTCTAGGAGGGAAGACACTAACCGGCATGAGAGATCTTCGACGCTCACAGAGAGCCATTGCGGCCACAAGGACCATACAGCCGTTCATAACATCTCTGGTGACCGTGGAGATAAGGCATCGACAGTCAGATGAAAGAAGTCACATACACATTTACCGGAGGCATGTCTCCGTCGTGGGAGTCTCCGAGAGCGAGGAAAAGCTCGTGAACGTCTTTCCGAAGCTTTAGGAGGTCTGCTAACGGTAGAAGGCGACGAGGGGACATAACCGCGCACTTGCAGGTTCGGCCATCAATGTAGCAGGATATGCAGAGTGCGATCCCGCAGTCAAGTTGGCCCGGGCTATAGTTGTCTCGCATACATCCCCCTGAGCATAGGAAAATGAACCGGAACAATTCGCCTCCACAGAAGGCGCAGGATTTTGGAGAGTCATCCCAGTCGAGCATGGGGATTTCCGCGTCGTTGTCGCAGTAGCTGGAACTTATAATCTCGTCGAAAACTCCTAATAGCGCTCCTAATTCTTCGTGTTTGGCTGAAATGAGTTCGTGATTATTTGGATCGGCTTCGTGTAAAAGAGTGAGCTCGCGAGTGTGGCTTTGTAGGGCGTTGTGGACAATTACCTTCACACGATACTGTGACGGCACACCCAAACTGAGATAATAGTTAGGGGACAGTCGATCATTGGAGGAACTGCGACGCGCCCACCGTTGTTTGAGGTATTGGCCATGATACAAAAAACTCTTTATCCCGTTAAGAGACATACGATGCCAACGGAGGCTCGCGTTGATCCCTTGATCAACTCGCTGACTAAAACTGAAACAAGTTAGATATCGTGAATTGTGAAACAATTCGATCGTGTCCTACCACCGCGGAGGGATAACAAGTAGTTCGCCAACCTTTTGTTTGTGAACGTAAACGGTGAACGGGGCGTCGGAGAGTTCTTTGGGATCAAGCGCACGACCCTGTACCGTATTCGACCCGTCTCGTGCCCGTAGATGTTCCCACACCTTCCCCGAATCATCGGCGGAAATAAGAAACCAATAAGTCGGTGAATCTCCGCCACGGAGAAAAAGTAGATCGTAGATGAAGACCAAATCTGGGGTGTCCCAGAATTGGGGCGCTGGTTTCGTCTCAGCTAAGTGGTAGATGGGGTACCCGGATGAATTCTTACCGATCGCCGGGCCTCCGATCTCCAATCGCTGGCTGTTGGTCCCGATCGAAGGAGGTAGCATATCTCCAACTCCCCCTGGGGCGATGATGTTGGGAACGATGTACGAGGTTAATAACCAGTTATTCAACTCCATAGGACAGGGCAAGTCGATTCCTGTTGAATGAGGTGGGGATTGGTCTGCTGAGATCGGGCTGAGGAACCGTAGTACTACTAGCTATGGGGGCGTTATCGCTGTTGTGGGCACCTTCGGCCTGGTTGTTTACTATGTGTAGGGCTGAGAGATGGGATCCATGTACACAAATATAAACACATCCACCTCGTGAGTGATAGATCTCCTGCAGCCATTCCATTGATTGGGGAAAGGGGGATGGCTCATGGTCACCTCCACCAAGTGGCAAACCGGTGACAACATAAGGAGTTCCAGAGTCTTCGTACTTCCGCACAGATCCGACGATTTCTTCGAGCGAAAGCTCGTATGGGATAAGTGGTACCGCGGAGAATGTATCGCTTTCGGACAGGATGACATCGATATTGTGGTGGTCGGTCATGTTGTTCTGGGTATTGCCGAGCACCTCGTGCTCATGATCAGAAATCGAATGTGCGGAAGTCCAAGCTCTGAAGCTGCTTCGGAAATATGAATTGGCTAGAATTATCTAAAAAGTGTATAACTAATCCGTCTCCGGACCAAGATTGAAGGATGTTGGCACTGAAGAACGGTATCGTGACAACTTGGCATCAATATACCGATCCATTACCGCCGTCGCACGGACGACAAAGTCTTCAAATAGCTCCGTCATCTCAACATGGAAACGCTCCACGTTCGGAGGTCCACCCGACTGTGCGGAAGGCTACCTGGATCGTGAGTAGACTAGAAAGCCAGAATATGATTAGACACACCAAACCGGTTGCACCTGGAGTTCGTGTCGTGGAGGTCGTGGAGTAACGTTGACCGTTGGGCGTTGGTCGAACCCCCCTCGAAGTCGAAGTCGTCGAAGTGTATCCACCACTGCGTGGAACGTGTGTGTTGCTCGCGGGGCGAGAGGCAGACAGTTTTGCCCTCCTCCTTACGGATGGCTTTAGTGGGGAAACGTTGTCGATTCCTGATTGAGATTGAAGGTGACTCTCAGTGTCAACGCCATGATCCAGCTGTGTGACGATTTTGAGACCATTATAAATTAGTCCGGTGGTGTGCGCACCTCACTCGTGATCCTGGCTGCAGTTGCAACCAATATATCGTCCTCTTGGCTATCCGTGTGCATAAAGTCTCTTGTGTCACTAGAGTCCCCAGGGCCCATGGGGTCTGCATACTCTTCGGGGGATGAGGCACGCTCCTGAACCACCTGCGCGCCGCTGGAAACCGACGCCCGCGGGTCCCGTTGAGTCACTATGGAAAGATGTCACATAAACGGTCAAAGGACAGTCTGTCGATTGCCACAAACCAAGTTGGTCCAGCTGCCGCCGTGATTCGGGTGGACAGCTCATGCGCGCGTATGGTTTGTTTCCTCTGGCTCGGGATTGTGGGGTGCTGCGAATCATCGTTGTTTGGAACCAAACATGACCTCCCTGATTAAATAGGTGAAAACTCGTGTCCAGGTCCCTCGTGTGGTCATCGAGGTTGGGGGATCGGTGTCACAGTGCCAAACAACTCGTGATTTGAAAACTTCACAAATGAGGTTGAACGCATCGTCACACCATGCTTGATTGGTTGGGAACCCACACTCCCCAGAGTGGTGGTAAACACGCTAGTCTTCCGGTTTAGCCGATCTGAAACCGCCTGGAGATGGGGTCGGGCGAGGAGCCACTCGGTAGGTGGGCGTTCACAGAAACCGATGCAGAAGTGGTGCCGGGGAGGAACCGGATACGTGGCCAGTGAGCGAGTAAACGGGATTTTCACTAAGTAGAGAATGGGCGCATTGAAGATCAACAAAAACTCGAGAATCCCGGAAATGATGTGGCTCCGAGGAAGGGTAGGGTAGTGCATTAGAGGTAACTACTTTTATCTGAGTAAAGTGTGATAACTAGTGAATTCTGTACTCGTAACTATCATGATAACATAATATATACTCAACTATACTCATCCCCCAATCCTGCCGGCCCACGAGTCCCATTGTTCTGGGTCCACCCCTTTGATCGCGTTGATGCGGACCCGCCGTCGCGCGTAGCAGCGCCGCCGCCGTTCAGGCGGGGGGCTGCAACCGTGGGAAACCGTACTTAAGACCATCAATCCCGCCCTCTCGCTTGGTTCCCCCCCCCCCCCGCCTTCCCCTCCCTTCGGCTATCCCGCTCGCTAGGGGCTCCCGCCGTTCATCCCGTCGCGCTTTGGGGGCCGGGAACCGTCGCAATCATGGGAAACGTTTCCTGCCGTTGTCCCGGCCCTCCCGTTTCCCGATCGGTTCCCCCCACCCGCTCGTTTGCACCGGCATCCCTCCCATTCATTATCCACACCTTCTTGGGACCCCTGGCTCTACGCCTGGCACCACAGACTTCGTCGTAAAGCTCATCGTCCGTTCCGATGGCTGGAGTCGCTCACAATTCATCCCGGTTGGTTGGCTGGGTCAGGGCAGTCGGGTATTGCGGTTTGATACTTCAGGTGCGTTTCTCACCTGGGTTTTTACGGATCCCCACAGGAGACGGCAGCGCTGACACACACTCAAATTTTTAGCACACAAATCACTCCGGATCTGTCAGGATCGTTCGATCTTCCCTCGTCTCACCACCGGGACCATCCGATTCCTCCTATTCTCACCCAGATCCACCCTCGCACTCAAGACTCTCTGAATCCGTAAACGACCTTCTTCAACACACGTTCCGTAAGTTTTGCGCAAAACGGTCCACGGAATCTTCCAGAATTGATCAGCTTCGCTCGCGGTCGGCCGGGACGGGGGTATTCTGGGCTTCCAGTTCGTTTTTCCTCCATTTCCCCCTTCTCTCGTTTGCGTGTATTGACAGAAGGTAACTATACTGACAATCTGGTCAACTTACAGTCCGCAAATCGCCCCAGGTCCTTCAAAATCGTTCGATCATTCCCCCTCCGCCCATATCCGCCTCTCCAACCCGTCTTGCGCCATAACCGCTTCAGGTATTGCCCAGAAAACACCCCCAACGTCTACCCAACGTCCCCCCACACCCTCATTTCAATCGTCACGCAGAACGTTCGACGGAGTCTCCCGGAACCCACCGATTTTTCCCGTAGATGGCTGGGGTTGGTTGTTAGGTTTTTTGGTCCGTTTTCTCCATCCATTTGTGAAGTCTCCAATAGGGGGCGAGTATACTGACTTCACGGCAAAGTTTCAGCCCGTCGCTCGCTCTGGTTCCACCACATCAAGCCAATTTCTGCCCTCCTCCTCCCCCAACACCTTCCGACCACACCCGCATCTGCTCCACTTCCAATATTGCTCGCAAACCACCTGCGACACTTAGGGAACTACCCGCACTCGATTCTCCAGAGGTTTCGTGCACAACGACTGCCGGAATCGCGCACAATCGTCAAATTTCAGTATGCTCGCATAAGTAGCTCCAGACCCAGTTCGTTTACTCCCATATACTTGTCCGGCTTCCAACAGGATGCACCTGTACTAACCTTCCAGTGAATTTTCAGTCCGTCCCTTGTTTGGATCCCCCTCTTTAAGCCGGTTTCTCGCCCCCTCCCTCTTCCGATCACTCAGTAACCACACTCACTCCGCTTCCAATATCACCCGAAAACCACGCGCAACATCCGGAAAACCGCCCTTACCTTTCGGGCTGCAAGTTTACGTTCAACGACTGTCGTGACTACCCGCGACTGGCTAGTTTTCCCGCACTTGTGAGAATGACTGGTCTGGTTTGTTTTTCATTCGTTTTTCTACTCAACTCAATGCTCTCCTCTTACTTCCAGTCCTCTCTGCACTTGACTACCGTATTCTCAGCCCTACCAAACGCTCCAACGTGCCCCCTGCTTCAAGTTCTATGTACAATGATTACTTGCACACGTTTTTTGAGAGTCCGGTCTCTCGGAATAGTCTCTGTAGTAAATTTGGTTCCTGTTCTCATTCTCATTACCAAACTACACCCTACGTCCTCCCCTTGTAGATTAAATCCCTTCGTCAGTAAGATCACTTTCCAATACTACTGTCTGCCCCACGTGAAGAGTGAATCTTCGATACGGTGTAACGAAGCCGAGTGAACGTCTAGGCGGTCCCCTCGCTCATGCGCGAGTCCCCAGGATGTGAACATCCCACCATTAAGTACGGTTGGCGAGCAGGGTCAGGTCTATTTTCCATCAGCGAGCATTGATCGGGACTGCCGGGGTCCTGGGGCGACATGACTTCTGGTCACAGCTGTGTGGATGAAACAATTTATTCTGTTCTCTTGCTCGAATAAGTTCGCCGGGTGGTGGGTGTGGATCACGCGGACGTGGACAGAGGAGATTGTACACGGGATTAGATGCGGCTTGAAGGCTGATAACGCCTTTTCGCTGCGGTTTCAAGTCCCCGACGTCATCGGGGAACTTCGTCTACGGTGGTTACGGTGCACAAGTTATGCGCGAAGCAAGTTACGTGAGATTAGTATTGCTTATTGGACCCAACGTGCGACTGCAAGCGACGGTCTGTGTTATTTCTTAGGGATGAACTTTCGAAACCTCGTCGAAATGTCTCTCGTATCCTATCACTGAGTTTGTGTACATGGCACGGATGTCGGGATGCGACCGCCCGCCTGCAGTATCCATCTTCAGTGAAAACGGGTGCGGATTTCCCCAGTTCTGCTGGGCGAAGTGATATTACTGGCGGGATTGAACATGCACTCAAATCGTTTGACTTTTGACTGTTTCAATATCTTTTCTTAGAATTCATACCCGGGGGCTGCAGCTGAGGTGTAATTGGTGTGCTCGGGACCAGCGACCTGCCGGAATCACTTCGATTTTCCGGGAAACACCAGCATTCCACGAACACCGCAGGGAAACAGCGGACGTCGCCCAAGCCGACAGCCTGCGCTGAATCGGGCATGCAGCAGAAGAGAAATCTCGCATATCCATCGAATTCAGGATCAGGATGAGAACATGTTGTCGGGTCGAGAGTGGCATTGGTAACCTATACATGTAGACGGTATTAATGAATTTCGTCGCCTCGTCCAAACGTTGGAGACGACCAGCGACCGGTGAAGCTTTAGGCCACCGTATGCATTGAGAATTGATGGGGATATACATCCGCGGATGTACTTATGGAAGCAAACCTAAAAGTTTGACGCCTGTCGTTCCCCTTTCCCTCCGTCCTCCTCCTCCGACCCCCACACGTCGTTTCCGGTCGGCAGGGGTTCCCCCGGGCCTTCCGAACTCTGTGAAAGTCTCGATAATAGAAGCAAACTACCGCTACCTACATACCGTGAGGTTCTCAATGTCCTCTGTATATTGGCACGCTCCTTCGCTGCCATTCTCTGTAATGTCTCTGTTCACGTCTTCACAACACTGACTGAACATAGTATATTTCCTCCCAGATGCAACTCCTTTTCTGTGGCCGCTCTGGTGGGATTGGGGTGGTCGGGTGGCTATTGCCTAGGGAAAGGGTGGCCGTGCACGAGAGGGGTAGTGGGAGGATCTCCCTTCCTAGGCCAGTTGTGTTCTGTTCCACCCTTCACCTACGGCCGCCTTGCTTGGTAGTAGTGCCAGGGCAGCGCCCGCGTTGGCTATTGCTCCACCCGGCGCCGGTGATAGTACTCTGCGGGTAGTTGTGTCTATGTGGGTCCGTAAGTTCACTTGGATCCGTGTCGACAACGCTCACCAAGCGTTTCCCCAGGGTTTCGACAGCACACGCAGAAGCGCTGACCAGTCCACATGCAGAAATGCTGAACAGCCCATGCGCAATATTCCAGGAACAGCCCGATATGGCGCGTGACCGGCTAAGTTTTTCCCTTCCGCCATGGCTCCCCGCTTCGTCAACTGCAAGAGCTGCGCTCGTCACTTCAATACCAACATTAAAGAAGATTTCACCTGCTGCCTCTGCAATGCTATTGATGCGTGTAACTCAAACGTTGACATTGAGGTCCTCACGGTATGCAGGCAGTGGCAGCTTGCTTCTGTTACTAACTCCTTCACAGAATTCAGAACAATGCCGGATATGTGGGAACTTCTCTAAGCACAAAAGGTTCGGAGGCCCCATATGTGACTGCTGTGCGCAGCTTGCAAGTGCGTGTTACGGTTTTGGGGGCTAGCTCTGAGCCAACACATTACACCGACAGTCAGTGAACAATGGTCGCCCGCCGACATCCCGGCGGCAATTCAAATCACCCCCGGGTTCAACGAAAGGTTCCAGATAATTCGCCAAGCTATGATGTTACCACCGGCGTTGCCAGCTCCAGTTTCACCGGCAACAACGACTGCAATACAGGTTCTCGCGTCCGCGCGAAATTATCAAGACAACGCATCAATGTTTCGTCTTGGAAAAACAGCCACCCTTCCCCCCCCCAATCATAACCTCCAAAAGGCAGCCAGTGTGGTAAAGGAACGACGTGAGCGTGCGCGCGTCCTTGGGCAAAAAGGTGACCACATGATCGCCGTCATCGCATCCTTATGGAAGGTTGAGGGGTCCTCGAAGGAACAACAGGTATACCTCATCTAACAATCACCATGATATATCCCTCTCACGCCCATTTAGGTCAGGCGACCCTACCCCCCCGAAGGGGGGGTAGGGGAGAGAACATACCGATGGAAAACTTTGAAGAATTTCCTAAAGACTTGATGGTGGTGAGAAGGTGGCGGTAAGGGGAGAGGAGCGTGGGAGATCTTTTCGATCGCCGACACTTTATATCCCCCTTTCGTCCGAAGACTCATCAGTTCCCAAGCCACTGATCGTTACTTAATTAAGACGACACCCCGATCATTTTACCATTTTGATCGTAAGTGAGCCGGCGATTACCTAAGGACATTCACTATCTTCCCGGTTGGATCTCCGCGGAGCGGAGATTCGAGCCGGGTGGGCCCGGGAAGGGCCCGGGAGGCAGACAGTTAGTTCCCCGAGGTGACGTCATGCTTACCAAGATTTTCCCACGCCACAAGACATTCCCTAGTTATAGACTCCAGGTAGAGAACCCCTCGTTACCCAAAAAAAACGCGGTCGAGCGACCGCATTTCTGTTCTTGCTTGGAAATGCGGTTGAGCAACCGCATTTCCGACCAGGTGGGACAGAAA